>ERZ772973.126-NODE-126-length-48872-cov-18.5897_pt1 | contig 48872 bp, 29 predicted proteins | sample MGYA00580672_ERZ772973 | MGnify/ENA primary metagenome ERZ772973 (study PRJEB29015, sample SAMEA2737938) | human oral metagenome | biome: human oral; feature: human-associated habitat; material: dental | place: China | collected 2152 ...
AGAATTGTTTTTCGTTGACTGACATCAACGATGTTGCATCTGGCTTGTTAGATCCTATAATCTAACTCGTTTTGCATTGTGTAGTTTTCAGGGTACATCCCGCGCCAATCAAGGAAAAAAACAGTGCTCACCAAGAGCACTTTCCCGCATCGGCGCGACTGTCATAATATAACACGCTCATATTCTTTCGTCAAGCCTTTTTCTTAAACTTTTCTCAATTTTTTTCGCATAACTCTCACATCATATGTGCAATCAGGACGACAATGACACCCGGAATACCAAAGATGCCGACAATAAGCGCCTTGAAGAAGGTGATCTCGATGCCTCCGCCAAACAAATTGATGACCCACAGGATAACAGCACCAACGATGCTGTTTGTGATGAGCGCCCACAGGATACGGAACGGCAGAGCGATCACCTTCCCGAGAATTGCAAACAATACAATGCCGACAGCAAGAGCAACAATAATATCCATCTCAGATTTCCCTCCTATTTTCCATTGCACGCGAAAGAGTTACCTCGTCCGCGTATTCCAGATCTCCTCCGACGGGCAGGCCGTGTGCGATGCGTGTAACACGGACCCCCATGGGCTTTAGGAGCTTCGCAATGTACATTGCGGTCGCCTCGCCCTCGACGTTCGGATTCGTCGCTACAATAACTTCCTGCACATCCTCTGTGCCGACGCGCGTGACAAGTTCACGGATGCGGATATCATTCGGCCCCACACCTTCAAGCGGCGAGAGCGCGCCATGCAGGACATGATACACGCCGTTATAGTCGTTCATGCGCTCCATCGCCGCCACGTCGGGCGGCTGCTCGACGACGCAGATGGTCGAGCGGTTGCGTTTCTCCGCAGTACAGATGGCGCAGGGATCGCTGTCCGTGAGGTTGAAGCAGGTCGAGCAAAAGCTGATCTTCTCCTTTGCCTCGATGATCGCAGAGGCAAGCCGCCGCGCCCGCTCCATGTCCATATCGAGAACATGATAGGCAAGACGCGCCGCCGTCTTTGCTCCAATGCCGGGCAGCGCACGAAACTGCTCTATGAGCTGCGTAAGCGGTGCGATATGCTGCATCTCAGAGGAGTCCCGGCGGCAATCCGAGCCCGCTCGTAAGTTTGCCCATCTCCTGCGCCATCATCTCATCAACCTTCTTCGTCGCTTCATTAAACGCAGCCGAAATCAGATCCTGGAGCATCTCAACATCCTCGGGATCAACCGCATCCGGGGCAATAACGAGATTCTGCACCTGCTTCTCGCCGTCCATGACGATCTTCACAGCGCCGCCGCCCGCAGAGACCTCGATGGTCTTGCGCTTGAGCTCATCCTGCATCTTCTTCATTTCGCTTTGCATCTTCTGGACTTTTTTCATCATGCCGGCCATGTTGCCGCCGCCGTTAAACATAGTAGCTCTCCTTTGTATTGTAGAAATCATATATCTAGCCTAACAAAAAGCATCCCCACCGTCAAGCATCATCGTCCGGAAGCTCATCGCTGTCAAACATCTCTGCCTCCTCATCCGGCGTCGGCTCATACGCCCCATACGATGCGTCTTCACGAGGCGCTGCAGCTTTCTCTGCGCGACGGGGGACAGGTGCTGTGACCTCCTCGACACGCGCCCCCTCGCCTGCGATTTTGAGCAGCTCCGTTACCTGCTCCGGATATTCCGGCCGCTTCTCGGTGGGGGGCGGAGCGGCCGACTCCTCCTCGCCGCCTGTGCAGACGACAACGACAGGATGTCCCGCGAGCTCCGTCATTACCTCCTCAAAAACGGCACGATGCCTCTTTCCGATGTAATCGCGCGCCATATCAGACGAAGGCCGGATGAAGAAATGCGTCTCCGTCATTCCCTCGTAGTCCGCTCCCGAGAGCAAAGAGGCGGCAAGCTTGTTTCGCTCCTTAAGACGTACTTGAAAACTCTTCCAGAGCGCCGCATCCAGCTGACGAGGCGCGTTGTCCGGAACCGGGGACGCAGCTTTTGATGCTGCGGCACGCTTCGGCGCAGCCGTCTTCGTATCCTTCGTCCTCGTCGAACCGATCGGCGGCACTCCCGCTCCTGCAGCAGGCGAGATATTCCGACCAGCTGCATTCTCCGCCGCGCCGCCTGCTGCAAGGCGCGCCGTCAGCTGCGCTATCTGTGCCTCGAGCCGCGCAATACGCAGCGTGTCCGCACTGTTCGATGCCGCGGTCTGTTCTGCAGTCTGCGGCGCCGGTGCATCTGCTGCACGGCAAAGCGCAATGAACATCGTCTCGACTGCGATGCGCGGCTGCGGTGAGAAGCGCAGTTCCTGCATCGTCTCATTGAGCGTACGCAGGATCGTCATGATCTTTTCCTGTGTGAAGCGTTTGGCCTCCTCACGCAGAACATCCTCCTGCTCTGCACAGAACGCCGCCGCACTGACAGTTCCGCCCACACCGACGATCATCAGACTGCGGAAGTACTGAGCAAGTTCTCCGAGAATCTGCTTCAGCTCGCGCCCGTTCTGCAGGAGTTCACCCAGCTGGGCAATGAGTGCCGGAGCATCAGAGTCCGCGATCTGCATTGCCATCTTCTCAATCCATGCATGCCCGACGAGGCCGAGCGCCTCCTGCACCCGCTCTGTCGTAAGCTGCCCCTCCGCGAGCGCCGTGCACTGATCGAGGATGGAAAGCGCATCGCGCATCCCGCCGTCCGCCTGCAGCGCAATGAGCCCGAGTGCATCCTCCTCCGCCGCAATGCCGGACTCCCGGCAGACATACAGTAGGCGGTCGCGAATCTCCGTCACCGTAATGCGGTGGAAATCATAGCGCTGACAGCGAGACTGAATCGTCGCCGGCACCTTATGCGGCTCTGTCGTCGCGAGGATGAAGATCACGCGCTCAGGCGGCTCCTCAAGGGTCTTGAGGAGCGCGTTGAACGCCTCTGTCGTCAGCATGTGCACTTCGTCGATGATGTAGATTTTATAGCGCCCTGCTGTCGGTGCAAACTTCACCGACTCGCGCAGATCGCGGATCTCATCGATGCCGCGGTTCGATGCCGCATCGATCTCGAACACATCCATCGATGAGCCGTCGCTGATGCTGCGGCAGGACTCACACAAACCGCACGGCGTCAGCGTCGGCCCCTCGGCACAGTTGAGCGCACGCGCGAGGATCTTGGCCGTACTCGTCTTGCCCGTGCCGCGCGGCCCCGTGAAGAGATAGGCATGGCTCGTCTGCCCCGATGCAACCGCACGAGAAAGTGTACGGCTGATATGCTCCTGCCCCACGAGATCGGCAAAACTCTCCGGCCGCCAGCGGCGATACAGCGCAACGTAAGACATGGTCACTCCTCCCGAACAAAAAAGCAGCCCCCCGGGCTGCAACGATATTCCGATTTCTCCCACGGCAGGCCGCAGTTCCCAGGCGTCCTCGCGGCACATGGAACGATCCGCTTACCGCTGCTTCCTTCCGGACCTGACGGGGTTCACAGGGTTCCATTGCGCGAGACCAAGGCACTGCAGCCCGCCCTGAGAAAAATCAATAAAAATGGCGGAGAGTGAGAGATTCGAACTCTCGGTACGGTATCACCGCACACACGCTTTCCAGGCGTGCTCCTTCAACCACTCGGACAACTCTCCACGTGCTATCAAAAATAAAGCTATTCACTTCTGCAACGCTTGCTAGTCTAGCACGTTTTAAAGAATCTTGTCAAGAAAAAAAGAAAGCGGCACAGCGGCAGATTTTACCTGTTCACATCATTCTTGACCGCCGCGAAAATATGTGAGAATTCGTTTGTCTTTCATCATGCGCCATAATCCTTCCCTTTCCATATTGCGTTTTCCAGAGTGTGTGAAAGAAACTCTTTCCAAGGATCTTCGCAGCATATACACAGCCCCCGATAAAAAGACCACCCTCAAACGACTGGAAGAAGTGGATAAAAATGGAGTTCTCATTATCCGGCAGCCATGCAGAGATAGTTAAACGAATCATATAAGATCTGGTTTACAAACTTTTCTTCACAGACTCTACACTTTCAATCCCCCCATTTGTCATATCTTGATTGGATCTATACTAAAAAAGCAGACACAAAACAGGACTTTATATTACACTTCAGTAAACACAAAGGAGGAATATTTTCTATGACACATCGTCCCTACGACGAGGATTTCAAAAAATCTATCGTCGCCCTCTATCAAAATGGAAAAACGCAATCACAACTCTCAAAGGAATATGGCGTTTCCCTTTCTGCCATTGGAAAGTGGATTCGCCTTTATTCCGAGGTCAAAACCGTCGATGGCGATATTATGACTGCCAAACAGATCAAAGACTTGCAAAGACGTAACGCCCAGCTCGAGGAGGAAAATCTTATCCTAAAAAAAGCGATTGCCATATTCACGCCACACTCAAACAACGATTAAATGCCGTCCATCAGCTGCGCCTCCAACATGACATCAAAACCCTATGCAGGGTCCTTCACGTCAACCGCAGTTCCTACTATAAGCACTTTAATGCGCCTCCTTCTCCAAGAATCAAGGAGAATCAGCACATTCGTCGCCTCATTCTTCATATCTATGCCGACTATGGCAACTGCATCGGTGCTTATAAAATGACGCATATCTTATCCCGTAACTATGGCATTTCCATCAGTAGCGGAAGAGTGTACCGCCTGATGCGCTCCATGACCCTTCCAAAGCCTTCCACCGTTAAGCCAAAACGAAACCCACAGAAAGACTCCGGTGAATGCCACGATCTCCTGCGTCGGCAGTTTCATCAGTCTGCCCCCAATCTTGTTTGGGTCAGTGATTTTACTTATCTTAGGGTCAATCGTACTTGGTATTTCCTTTGTATTGTGATGGATTTGTTTTCCCGAAAGATCATCGGTTGGAGTTTATCCTCCAAACACGATACCGCACTGATTATCGCTGCCTTCCATAAAGCATATCAGAGCAGAAATATTTCCTACGGACTGATCTTCCATTCCGATCAGGGGGCGGAGTATACCGCTTCTTCTTTCCGTAAGCTTTTGGATGCAAACAATATTGTCCAGTCGTTCTCCAAGAAAGGATGTCCGTTTGACAATGCCTGTTGTGAATCGTTCTTTAAGTTCTTAAAGAAAAATTGTACCAATCGACGTACCTATCACTCTGTCCAGGAGTTACGTTTGGACATCTTCGACTATATCGAGAACCTTTATAACAATCGGCTTCCTCATGGATCTCTTGCATATAAAACCCCAAATGAATTTGAAGCCGATTTCTTCAACCGCTTCTCATCTGTTTAGTTCCTCTTTTTTGTGTCTACTCTATTGACTGTGGTTCATTCCAGACCTTTTTGCTTTGTCCACGTTCCAGGGATTCCGCCTTCTTGGGGCTGTCCACGGATATGGGCTTTTCCGTCAAATGCAATGGCAATTTCTTGCAGCGGAATCTGTCCATGAAAAAGGATTCATCGTCTCTGAAAGCGTTTTCATCTAAACCCTGTCTTGCCTGTTTTTTACCCCATCCCTTCTTTCTGCGTGTCCACATCCTTGGGTACAGTATAAAACGGCGATGCGTATGGGCATAAATCGCTTCTTGCACGAACACGAAAAGGAAGTTACAATGAGAAGCGATCGGTAGAAGAAGCTTGTTCTCAAAGCAAGTTCCCATTTTAGAACGAGGCTGTTTTATGAACATTATTATACGTTTGCGAAGGCTCTCGTCCTTCCGTATCATCATCTTAAGTTTTCTCTGTTTGATTCTCTGCGGCACCGGGCTTTTGATGCTGCCTTGGGCCACGGCAAACGGCGAAGGCGCCTCCTTTTCCGATGCGCTCTTCACCTCCGTTTCTGCCAGCTGCGTGACGGGCCTTACGACTGTCGACACCGCTGCATACTGGACGCTTTTCGGTCAGCTCGTCATCCTCGCCATGATTCAGGTCGGCGGCTTCGGCGTCATTACCGTCGCTGTCTCTCTCGCCGCCCTTTCAGGGCAGCGCATCGGTCTCATGCAGCGCAGTCTTTCCAAAGAGGCTGTCTCCGCTCCGCAGCTTGGCGGCATCGTACCGCTCCTCTACTTCATTTTGCGCTTGACTTTCTTCATTGAATTTCTCGGCGCCCTTTTTCTCGCCCCTTCCTTTTGCCAAAAAGTCGGCCTTTTACGCGGCATTTACTTCGCGGTCTTTCATTCCATCTCATCCTTCTGCAATGCAGGCTTCGATCTCTTCGGCAATTCCCTGATGGATTTCGTCGGCGATCCTATCGTAAACGTCACGGTCATGCTCCTCATCATCGCCGGCGGACTTGGCTTCACCACCTGGGCGGACATCCGTCTGAACCGCGGAAATTTCCATGCTTACACCCTGCAAAGCAAGATCGCCCTGACGATGACGGCAGCTCTCATCCTGATTCCGGGGCTTTTCTTCTTTTTCTTCGAACTCGATCCCAGCACGTCCCTCAGCGAACACTTCCTGATCTCCTTCTTTCAATCCGTTACGACCCGCACCGCAGGCTACAACACGATCGACATCAAGGATTTCAGCGAAACGGGACGAGCCGCCCTCATCGCCTTGATGCTCATCGGCGGCTCGCCCGGCTCCACCGCAGGCGGCATCAAGACAACAACAGCTTTCACCTTGTTTGCCATCATGATCGCCACCTTCCGCCTCAAGAAGGATCCGACTTGCTTCTCGCGGCGTCTTTCCTCCGAAACACAGCGTCATGCCATCACCATCCTCATGATGTATCTCCTGCTTTTCGCTTCGGGCAGCATACTGCTCAACCTCATTGACGGCATACGCCTGATCGACAGCGCTTTTGAGACGGCTTCTGCGCTGGGAACCGTCGGCCTTTCCATCGGCGTCACCGACGATCTGGGGCCGCTTTCCAAATACGTCATGATGCTTTTGATGTTCTTCGGGCGCATCGGAGGTCTCACTGTCATCTTTGCTGCCCATGCACACAGCAGACAAGACTCCGGCCGCAGCCCGGAAGAACGAATCACCATCGGATAGGAGGAACATCATGAAATCCATCCTGCTCATCGGACTTGGCCGCTTCGGCCGCTACATTGCAGAAAAGCTGCACGACATGCAGCACGCGGTCCTCGCCGTCGACCACGACGAAGACCGCGTAAACAGCATTCTGCCGTTCGTGACGAACGCACTCATCGCCGACAGCACCAATGCCGACTTTCTGCGCTCTCTCGACATCCCCAACTTTGATGTCTGCATCGTCGCCATCGGCGATGACTTCCAAAGCTCCCTCGAAACAACCTCGCTTCTCAAAGAATTTGGCGCACGCTATGTCGTAGCGCGCGCCTCGCGCGACATTCACGAAAAATTCCTGCTGCGGAACGGCGCGGACGAAACCGTCTACCCGGAGCGCCAATTCGCGCTTTGGACGGCCATCCGCTACAGTTCCAATCATATCCTCGACTACTTCCCGCTCAACGACGAATACGCCATCTACGAAGTACCCGTACCCAAAGCATGGGAAGGGAAAAGCATCATCGAGCTTGATATCCGCCGCCGGCATCACCTGAACATCCTCGGCATAAAAGCAGGCGACCACATCGACCTCAATATCTCTGCCCAGACGATCTTCGCGCCGGATGCCGCCGTTCTCGTCGCCGGCAGACAGGAAGATGTCGCTCATGTCTTTCAAAGAAATGGCTGACCGCTCCCATAAAATATGGCGGGAAGACGATTTCATCCCCCCGCCCCGGTCTCTGTCAAAAATGAAAGCAGGGACATCCCCTGTATTCTTCGGGCAGATCCTCACCAATCAGAAATCATCAACAAAAAGATATTTTCTCCCCTATAATGTTTAATGTATCTCCAGAATTTAATGTTATCTCCATTTTCAAGCGATCATTTGAATGTTTTTTGATTTCTTCTGAGACAATATATATCCCTTCTCCCCATGGTTCTTCTATCGATATAACGAAATGTGATGCGTTTTCGATAAGAAGCTTTACTTTTTGATCTGAGTTTCTTAATGGGGGAAATTTAGGTAAAATCAAAAATATCAATACGCTCTTTTCTTTATAGGAAATATTTATATCTTGTAATAATGAATCATGTAAATTTAGCTCTGAATCTTGAACATTAGTTACATTAATAAATTGCATTTGATTTATCTCCTTCATGATATCACAGCTATTAATATTTATCCCCAGCTTTAAAACGGGTATTTCCATTTTCATCGGAGAGGCGTGTTTTCCATCCTCCCCCCTGTCTGTCCATGCGTTATTCCTTCATATCTCTAACTTCAATTCCATTGAGAGGCTCTCATCAGCCCATCGGCCACGCAGCGTTCAAAGGAGGGGCTTTTAAAAATAAAAGGCCCCGCACGACACTCTCCTCCTGAGAAGAAATGACGTACAAAGCCTTAGCCTCGTGTTGATGAGATGACGGCGGAGCGCACACACGACGCACTTCCCTGCCGCCGTTCTAGGCCAGCACACGCGAGAGGCGCACAAGCTCCGGGTCAAGGGTCTTCGTGTTGTTGACGGCCTCGAAGAGGTTCACGCTCACGACCTGTCCCTCGTTGAAGCTGAAGATCACATCGTTGACCCCCGAGATGATCGCCAGTGCCGCCTTCTCGCCGAGCATTGATGCCTTGATGCGGTCCTCCACCGTCGGCGAACCGCCGCGCTGGATGTGCCCGAGTACCGAGACGCGCGTGTCGATCTCCGTCTTCTCACTGATGATCTTGCCGATCTCCACGCCCGAACCTGCGCCCTCGGCGACGACGATGATGCTGTAACGCTTGCCGCGTTCGTACATCTCCTTCAGCTCGCAGCTGATCTCCTCGAGGTCGAATGCGACCTCGGGCACGAGGATGTATTCCGCACCGCCCGCAATACCCGACATCATCGCGAGCCAGCCCGAGTGGCGCCCCATGACCTCGACAATGATAATGCGGCGGTGTGCCGATGCCGTATCGCGCAGCTTGTTGATCGCATCCACGATCGTGTTGCACGCCGTGTCGCAGCCGATGGTATAGTCCATGCCCCAGATATCATTGTCGATCGTTCCCGGCAGGCCGACGATCGGCATGCCGGTCTCCTGACTGAGGAGCGAGCCGCCTGTGAGCGAACCGTCCCCGCCGATGATGACAAGCCCCTCGATGCCGCGCTTGCGCAGATTCTCAAACGCTGTCCTGCGCCCCTCCGGCGTCATGAATGACTTGCTGCGCGCTGTGCCGAGGAATGTGCCGCCGCGCTGGATCAGATCACTGACACTGCGCGTGGTGAGCTGTACGATATCGTCATGCACCATGCCGCTGTATCCGTTGTGCACGCCGTAGACCTCGACACCCTCGTAGGTCGCCGTGCGCACCACTGCGCGCGCCGCCGCATTCATACCCGGGCTGTCGCCGCCCGATGTGACCACCGCGATTGCCTTTTTCAGCATAAAAACATCCCCCGTCCCTATGGCGCACTCTGTGCGATGTCTATTCTGCTCCTATTCTACGAAAGCAGGCACGAAAAGTAAAGCCTCACATGCAAAAAACTCAGCCGGAGGATCAGACGGCAAAAAGAGAGATTGGATCTCCCCGGAGGGAAAATCCAATCTCTCTTTATTTTTGTATCAGTGCTTCTGTGGTTTGAACTGCTCCTCATCCCAGCCCACAATGCCGTGCTGGTCAGGCATGACGGACGGGTTGAAGACAGGATTCTTTCCCGCCGCCTTCTGTGCGAAGTAGTCCGTGAGTGCGATGCGCGCCAGCGGCGCGAGGCGTCCGATCGCATAGAGGTTCGTGAGACAGATCATCGCCATGAAGAGGTCGGCGAGGTTCCACACAAGTCCGAGCGCGGCAACGCAGCCAAAGAACACCATGACGACGACGGCGGTGCGATAGAGAAAGAGCGCCGTCCCCGTATTCTCGCCAAAGAAATGAATGTTGATCTCGCCGTAGTAGTAATTGCCCACAACCGAACTGAAAGCAAAGAGGAAGATGAGCACGGCGAGCAGCGCCGAAGCGCCGCCGCCGAAGACGCTCGCGAGCGAGTCCTGTGCGAGCGCGATCCCGGTTATATTCCCGCCGATCGTATACTGGCCCGTGAGGAGCACGATGAACGCCGTCGCCGAGCAGACGATCCATGTGTCGACGTAGACGCCGAATGCCTGCACGAGTCCCTGCTTGACCGGGTGCGTGACATTCGCGGTCGCTGCCGCATTCGGAATGGAGCCCTCGCCTGCCTCGTTCGAGAAGAGGCCGCGGCGGATGCCCGTGAGAATGACGGTGCCGAGCCCGCCGCCGACCGCTGCCTGCGGGCTGAACGCGTCATGCAGGATGAGCGCAAACATCCCCGGCACCTCATTGATGTGCATGATGACAACGACTAGCGCAATGAGGAGATAGAGCCCTGCCATGAACGGCACGAGCAGTGTGGTAAAGTTCGCAATGCGGTGAATCCCGCCGAAGATAACGGCGCCCGAGAGGACGGCGAGGATGCCGCCCATCACCCAGGTATCAATGCCGAACGCCTTCTCCATCGAAAGCGCGATCGTATTTGCCTGAACGGATACGTAGATCAGGCCGAAGGTGACGGAGATGAGCACAGCAAAGAGCTTTGCGACGGCAGGCTGACCGAGCGCATTCTGGATATAGTACGCCGGACCGCCGTGAAAGAGCCCGTGTCCGCGCGGGATCTTGTAGATCTGGGCGAGCGTGCTCTCAACAAATCCCGTCGCCGTGCCGATGAAGGCGATGACCCACATCCAGAATACGGCGCCGGGACCGCCCGTAACGATGGCGATGGCAACACCTGCGATATTGCCGACGCCGACGCGCGAGGCCGTACTGACGCAAAAAGCCTGAAACGAAGAGATCGCCTTGCGTCCGCTCGGACGGCGGCCGAGCTCCCCCGTGAGGAGGCGCACCATCTCGGGCAGAGCACGCAGCTGAATCAGCCCGGTGGAAAATGTGAACCAGAGCCCCGAGCCGACGAGCACAACGATGATGATATAAGTCCACAGGAAGTCGTTGATCGAACCGACAAGAGAATTGAGAAAATCCATAGAACCGTCCTTTCAAAACATAACCCTCATAATATGGAAAAAGCAAAGTTTTGTCAAATTGGATTCCTGTATTCTTTCGCCCAAGCACCGTGTCCGAATTTAGCAGGGATTCCTTTACTTCTCACCGAAAAGAGTGTAGAATATTATCAGCCATAATATTCAGGAATAAAAGGCGGGGATACGACATGCTGAAAAAGACGAAAATCATATGTACGCAGGGACCGGCAACGGACCCGGACGGGATTGTCGACGCGCTCATCGAAAGCGGGATGAACTGCGCGCGCTTCAACTTCTCCCACGGTACCCATGCGGAGCACCTCGTACGTATCAGCAAGGTGCGCGAAGCGGCTGAACGCGCAGGCAAAGTGATCTCACTGATCCTCGATACGAAGGGCCCGGAGATGCGCCTCGGCGAGTTCGCAGAGGGCAAAGTGCAGCTCGAGAAGGGCAAACAGTTCACGCTGACCTATGACGATGCGCCGGGGGACGAGACACATGTCAGTGTGAATCATAAGCAGCTTTACAGTGAGGTAAAGCCGGGCGACACGCTGCTCCTCTCGGACGGTCTTGTCGGGCTCGTAGTCGACGAAATCCGCGGCAAGGACATCGTGACAACCATCCAGAACAGCGGCCCCATGTCGACGCGCAAGCGCGTGGCGGCGCCGGGCATCGAGCTGAGTCTGCCTGCGATCTCGGAGCAGGACGAGCGCGACATTATCTTCGGCATTCAGAACGATATGGACTTTGTTGCGGCATCGTTCATCCAGCGTCCGTCGGACGTAGAGGAGATCCGCCATCTGATCGCAAAGCACGGCGGTCACATGGAGATCATCCCAAAGATTGAAAATTTGGCGGGCGTCAACAACTTTGACGCGATCCTCGCGGTCTCGGACGGCATCATGGTGGCACGCGGCGATCTCGGCGTCGAGGTCCCGGCGGAGGACGTGCCCGTCATCCAAAAGGAAATCATCCGCAAGTGCAACGCGGTCGGCAAGCCTGTTATCGTTGCGACGCAAATGCTCGAGTCGATGACGACGAATCCGCGCCCGACCCGCGCCGAAGTCTCGGACGTCGGCAACGCGATCTTCGACGGCGCGGACGCCATCATGCTCTCGGGCGAGACGGCGAGCGGCGACTACCCGGTCGAGGCGGTCAAGATGATGAGCACGATTGCGCTGCGCATGGAAGAGTCACTCGAGTACGACTCGATCATCCGCGCGCGCAGCATCCGCGAACGCTCCTCGGTGACGGACGCCGTCTCCCACGCAACGGTGCAGCTGGCCTATGAGACGAGCGCCGCTGCGATCCTGACGCCGACACAGTCCGGCTACACGACGCGCGTCGTCTCGAAGTACCGCCCGAAGGCAACGATCGTCGCCTACGCGCCGAATCCAATGGTCGCGCGCCACATCAATCTGCGCTGGGGCGTCTACTCCATCCTCGGCCGCAAGTGGACCGGGGTCGAGGACATGATCGAGTCCTGCACGCGCGGTGCACTCTCGCACGGCTATGTCAAGCAGGGCGACAAGGTCGTCATGGTCGCAGGAATGACCTACAACGAGGGCGGCTCCGTCGCTATCCGCGTGACAACGATCCACTGAGCATGACTGATAAATGATGAAAGGAAGCCGCCTGCATATGAGACGGCTTCCTTTTTTTGAACCGTCCGGGATATTTTTGATGCGTATCGGATTGCGCTTGGCACGGATTTTTGTCTGATCAGGGAAATGACAACACGCAGTGAGAAGCTGTGCAGAGGGTGTCCCCAAAGATCAGGCGAAAAAGCTGCCCAAGATGGAAGGAGACTATTATGGAAACAATTCACAGCGACAACGCCCCCGCCGCCCTCGGCCCATACAGCCAGGCGATGCGTGTCCGAGGCCTCGTCTACACCTCAGGGCAGATCGGCATCGATCCCGCCGCGGGCAAGATCACGGGAACAAATGTCAAAGAGCAGGCGGAGCAGGTCTGCAAGAACCTCAGTGCCGTGCTCGCAGCGGCCGGCACCGATCTCACACACGTTGTCAAGACGACTTGCTTCCTCGCCGACATGGGGGACTTCGCCGCGTTCAACGAGGTCTATGCCCGGTACTTCACGAGCAAGCCCGCGCGCTCCTGCGTCGCGGCAAAGGAACTGCCCGCAGGCGCACTCTGTGAGATCGAGGTCATCGCCGAGGTCTGATCTTTCTCCCCCATTTCTCCCACAAGAAAACAGAAAAGGGACGATCCGCACGGATCGTCCCTTTTCAATGCAGTTATTCAGTTCAAAACCATCGGCTCGATGTGCTCGTCCGCCATGAATCGGCTGAGTTTCTGCACGCTTGCCATGAGGTCGAGATAGTTCTCCGGCGTGAGTGACTGCGGGCCGTCGGAGAGGGCGCGCGCCGGGTTCGGATGCACCTCGATGATGAGGCCGTCCGCCCCCGCTGCAATGGAAGCGAGAGCCATGGGCTTGATCATGCGCCACTTGCCCGTACCGTGGCTCGGATCAGCAATGATCGGCAGGTGTGAGAGATGCTTGATCGCCGCGACCGCACTGATGTCGAATGTGTTGCGCGTGTAGGTCTCATAGGTGCGGATGCCGCGCTCGCAGAGGATAACGTTCGGATTGCCCTCGTTCATGATGTACTCGGCGGCGTTCAGCCACTCGTCGATGGTGGCCGCAAGGCCGCGCTTTAGCATGACGGGCTTGCCTGAGCGTCCGACCGCACGCAGGAGGCCAAAGTTCTGCATGTTGCGTGCGCCGATCTGAAGGAGATCCGCATAGGCGGCCACTGTGTCCACCGCCTCGACCACCGTCACTTCGGTGACGACAGCGAGACCGGTCTTTTCGCGTGCCTCGGCGAGATATTTCAGGCCCTCTTCCTCGAGCCCCTGGAATGCGTAGGGTGAAGTGCGCGGCTTATACGCGCCGCCGCGGATGAACTGCGCCCCGCCTGCTTTGATGATCTCCGCGGTCTCTATGAGCTGTGCGCGCGACTCGACGGCACAGGGGCCCGCCATGACGACAGGCGTTCCGTCACCGATCCGCACGCCGCGGATGTCGATGACCGTCGGTGCGGGGTGGAACTCGCGGCTCGCACGTTTGTAGCTCTTGGAGATGGCGACGGTCGTCTCGACGCCGTGCATCGCATCGAGCGGAGTTGAGGCGAGCTTTGTCTTATCGCCGATGACGCCGACGATCTTTTGGCGCGCTCCCTCCATAACCTTTGCCTCGAGCCCCTTCTCCTCGATGGCACGAATGACGCCCTCAATATCCGCCTGTGTGGCATCCGAATTCATAATGACAACCATGGTATCTGCTCCTTTGCTATTCGTTGTGTGCCATATGCACAGGGAAAGCGCCGAGTACCTTCAGCCAGACACTCTTCTCGGCGACGGCATCAATGGACGCGCGCACGGCATCCGCATCGCTGTGCGCATCGAGATCGAAAAAGAACATATACGCGCCGAGCTCCGTCCGCGCGGGACGTGACTCGATGCGCGTGAGATTCACAGAGCGGCGCGCAAACTCGCCGAGCACATCGTAGAGTGCGCCCGCGCGCGCGCCGTCGATCTGGCAGACGAGGAGAACGGTATCGTTCTTCTCGGCGGGCGGCGGGATCGTTCCGTCGCGCACAACTTCGAAGAAGCGCGTGCAGTTGGAGCCGCGATCCTCGATCTTTCCCGCGATCTCGACCAGACCGTTCAGCTCGCCTGCCCTGCGCGTACAGATTGCCGCCCAGCCCGCATCTGCAGACGCGGCACCGACGATCTCCGCTGCGCGCGCCGTGCTCGCGGTTTTGATGATCTCTGCCCGCGGGCAGCAGCGCAGAAGGAAGTCCCTGCACTGCGCGATGGGCTGCGCATGTGAGTAGACGCAGCGAATCTCACCATCCGCGCGGCGCGCCATGAGATAGTTGTGTACGGGCCAGATGACCTCACGCCGCACGCGCAGGGTATCCGAGTGCGCGAGCGTATCGAGCGTTACGGCAATTGCCCCCTCGAGCGAGTTCTCGACAGGCACAAATGCAGCGTCCACAGCGCCCGTCTCCGCTGCGTGCAGACACTCTCCGATATCGCCGAAGCAAACGATCTCGCAGTCGAGCCGCTGCCACGCCATGAGATAGAGCGCCGCCGCCTCGCTGTGGGTCCCCACGGGACCGAGCACGCCCATTTTCTGTCTCACACGCATTCCTCCTATATAGTTTTCTATCATACTATATGTACGGCGCGTTGACAAGGGCGATGGGAACCACTTTCATTTCATATACATTTCCCTTACGATACAGCTGTGCTATAATAGATACGATTTCTCAGCCGAACGAAAAGGGGTGTCTATGTCTCCCAAGGAATATCTTGCCGTCATGCACTGCATTGCAGGCCTAAAGGAGCGCACGCGCCACGCGTGGATGAAGTCCGGCCGGCAGGAGAGTGTGGCGGAGCACAGTTGGCGGATGGCGCTGATGGCGTATTTCCTGCGTGACCGCTTCCCCGCTGCCGATCTCACGCGCGTCCTCCTGATGGCCCTGCTACACGATGTGGGCGAAGTCTTTACGGGGGATATTCCGACGTTTGAGAAAACGGAGGCCGACCGCACGCAGGAGCACGAACTGCGCGACGCATGGATTTCATCGCTTCCTCCGCCTTTTGCGGAGGAGGTACGCGTACTCTTTGACGAGATGGATGCGCTGGAGACAGAGGAGTCGCTTCTCGTGCGTGCGCTCGACCGTATGGAGGCAGTGATCACACACAACGAGTGCGATCCCGCGACATGGCTGCCGCTCGAATATGATCTGCAGCGCACCTATGGAGTCAACGAAGCGGCGTTCTCGCCCGCGCTCAAAGATCTGCGCGCCGAAGTGAACAACGAGGTGGACGCGGTGACCGCATCCCTCAGAAATAAGGAGGAACATTTATGAAACCAAACTACGGCAACTGGATTTCTGTGTCGATGATGAAAACGCTCTGCGCGATTGCCGCTGTACTCTATGTGCTCACGCTCGGCTGCGCGCTCTTTTTCAGTACGGAAGCGTCCTTCTATATCCTCGCGATCCTCTCCGGCGCTGCAACTTTTGTCGTCATCTATATGTACTACTGCCGCCGTGTCTTTTCCTTCGAGGGCGGCCGGCTCATGCGGCGCATTCACAGCTATCTGCTCGATCAGCTGCCGTGGGACGGCAGCGGCACGGCGCTCGACATTGGCTGCGGCTCGGGCGCGCTCACCATCGCCGTCGCAAAAAAGTTCCCGCTCGCGCAGGTACAGGGCATCGACTACTGGCCCGCAATGTGGAACTACGGCAAAGAGCAGTGCGAAGGCAACGCGGCGGCGGAGGGCGTCGCAGACCGCTGCGCGTTCCAGCACGGAGATGCGGCGCAGCTCGACTTCCCCGACAACCATTTCGACGCCGTCGTCAGCAACTTCGTCTTTCATGAGGTACGCACGCAGAAGGACAAGTTCATGCTCGTGGAGGAGTCCCTGCGCGTACTGAAAAAAGGCGGCGCCTTCGCCCTGCACGATACCTTCGAGAACAGGGATCTCTACGGCAAGATGGATGAGTTCATCGCCTACCTCAAAGAGAAAGGCATCTCAGACATCTCCTACCTCCCGCATTCGGAGTGCAGGATCGATATGCCGCTGCCCGTGCGGTTCATGCTGCGCGGCATGGGTATCCTCTACGGAACGAAGTAAGCGAAAGGATTTTATCTATGTTCTTCAGCGCCCTTCCCATCGCACTCAGCGCAGCGGCACTTCTCTGTGCCTCCTGTGCATTCGCCGCGCCCACGCCCGAAAAACCCGCGCCCAAACTCGTGCGCCCGCAATTCCCCGCAGAGATCCCGGAGGGGATGACCGCGGACGGCAAGCTCGTCCGCATGCTCCGCTTCCATGTCCCTTCGCCGCACGATGAGTTCCGCATGCCCGCCGAAGATTCGGCCGAGGTTACGATCCTTGGTGAGGCAGCCGCGACCGAGGAGCAGATGCTCGCACGTCTCCTGGCACGCAATCCGCAGCCGAAACTCACAGGCACCCCCGAAGAACTCGTCCGCATCTACTACGAGGAGGCGGCACGCGAGGGCATCCGTCCCGATGCAGCTCTTGCGCAGGCCTACAAAGAAACAGGCTATTTCGCCTACGGCGGCGATGTCGACTGGCAGCAGAATAATTTCTGCGGACTCGGCGCGACCGGAGGCGGCGTCAAGGGACTCTCCTTTCCCGATATGCGCACGGGAGCACGCGCACACATTCAGCATCTGCTCGCCTACGCGAGCAAACAGCCGCCGACCGTTCCCATCGTTGACCCGCGCTATGATCTCCTCCGAACGAAGCGCCCCGATGTATTCGGGCGTCTCACACGGTGGGTCGAGCTCAACGGCGTCTGGGCAGTCCCCGGCAGGAACTATGGGCAGGAGATCCTCATGATCCGCGATCAGGCGCGTCTGCCCGACGGCTCCGATGCCTCTCTGCATGCTGCCGATGCGCACATTGCACAGGCGGACAATGCTGACAACCGCATCTACCGCGGTCTCGTCTATCTGCACCGCGCCGCCTATCCCGAGGCGCGTGCGGATTTCGCCGCTGCACAGGAACGCGACGCACAGCGCACCGAACCGCTCCTCGGCATTGCACTCACCCACGCAGCTGCCGGCGATGTGAAAGAGGCACGCCGCGCCTATGAAATCTATCTGAAAGCCGTGCCGAACGACAGCGAGGGCTGGTATAACTACGGGCTCATCCTGCTCGCAGCAAATGCCTCCGACCAGGCAGCCGCCGCTCTCCGTCAGTCGCTGCAGATCGCCCCGCAGAACGCCGATGCGCACAATGCACTCGCCGTCGCCGCGCTGCATACGAAGGACTATCCGGCGGCATGGAAACATCTCGCCGATGCGGCACAGCTCGCGCCGGCAGACATGGATATCCTCATCAATCAGATTCTGCTTCAGGCGTGTCTGAAGGATGTCTCCGGCAAAAAGCACGGCAAAAAGAAATAAACGAACGCCAACGGGCGGCAGAGGAAGATTTGTTCTTCCGCTGCCGCCCGTTTCTCATCGAAAAAAGAAGCTGCGCCGAGATACCCTGCGGACGCAGCTCCTTCTGTATGTCGCTCTTATTCTATAAGTTCCAGCATGCCCGGCTGTTCGATCTTCCACTTGTCATTGCGCAGGGAGAAGAGCGCAGGCATGTCCACGATGAGTTTATCGTAAATCTTCCCCTCCTCATAGCGTGCGGCGAAGGTCTCCTTCATCCCCGCCTCCTCGTGCATCTTCTGATCGTAGGGGAACATAGGACTCGGGATCACGGCATAGTCGCCCGGCTGTCCAGGGATGTCATACGCCCAGAACGTCGCCTCGCCCACATCCTCGATCGTCTCGAACTTTGGCATCGCTTTGCCGTTCTCGGCCGCATTATGATCCGTACAGATGAGGAAATGCAGATGATACTTGTCGATAAACGGCTGGCAAAGCTCTGCGCCGCGCGCAGGCGTAAAGGTCTCGCGCAGCGCATGGTAGTCGTCCAACAGATCCTGCCAGATCGGCTTGCTCTCGAGCAGCGCGTCGAGATCAATCTCCTCTTCTTGCCTCTCGGGCACAGGTTCCGGTTCCGATACAGGAGCTGGCTCAGGCTCTGTTTCCGGCGATGGAGCCGCAGTCCCGCCCTGCAGGTTCGCAATCTGTGCCGCAAGCCGCTCCGCCTGCTCCTCTGCCTGCACGATCCGCGTCTCGAGCTGCACAATCTGTTCCTTGAGCGCAGCTGCTTCGTCCGCCGCCGCACTGCCCTTGTCCGCAGATTCCTGTATCGCCGCCGAAAGGCGCTCCGCCTCCGTGCGCAGCCACGAGATGTGTCCCTCCATAACGTCGATCGTGCCGCCCGTCTGCCGCCATGCATAGTACACTGCAACAGCGGCGACGCCGACGCTCGCCACGACGAGGACAAGCGAGAGTATCGTCATCACATCCGCCATCACGGGGTGAATAAACCCCGCCGTCTGTACGGCTGCAGCCGCTGTCTCAGTCTCCATAGATCATCAACCTTTCCCTCTCTCTGTCGAACACGCATTAAGCGCATATCCGTATAAGTTCTCTGCGCGATCCCCAAAATCCTGCCAGCAAATGCACAGAAAAAGAGCCGCTCCGCAAGAAGCGACTCCATTATCCGAACCTAGGCTGCGCCGTGTATGGTCAGCACGCGCCGACGAGCGCCGCACCGAGCTTCTTGCTGCCCTCGATGCCCTCGGCATCCGGCTCATTTTCCACGATGAACGTATCGACGAGCTTGGCACCTGCCTGCTTCGTGCGGTCTGACCACGTCTCCATCCATGCGCCCGCGCCCCAGCCCCACGAGCCGAAGAGCACAACAGGCTTGCCCGAGAGCTTGCCGCTGTCAACCGCAGCTGCGAAGAATGGCTCATACGACCCCTCCTCGAGTTCCTCGGCACCCATCGAGGGGCAGCCGAGCGCAAGAGCGTCAAAGTTATCGATCTGATCGACCGAGAAGCTATCTACCTCGAAGAGATCGGCGTCTGCGCCTGCGCCCTTTGCGCCCTCAGCGACAGCGCCCGCCATCTTCTCCGTATTGCCCGTGCCGGACCAGTACACAACTGCTACCTTTGCCATGTGAAATCCTCCTCATAGAATCTCGAGAGCGTGAATGCTCCCCTATACCGCCTGCACCAACTCAGCGAGCGGACTTCCCGCCTCCAGCCGCGTACAGAACTCATGTGTACAGACCGAGTACTGCTCAAAGAGCGCCCGTGCCTCGGCCTCATTCGTGTAGACCTTCCAGTATCCGCTGTAAACGAAATCCTGTCCCCGCCGCGTGATAAAGCCGCGCACGTCCTCCGGAGGATAGCCGAGAAACAGCCCGATCTCCGGCGGCAGCGTCTTGCGCACGCGCATTCGCAGGCGCAGGAACTCGAGACGCTCCTCCATGCTGTCCGTAATGCGGTACCCCGCCTCGCACAGCAGATCCTGCGCCTGCGGTACGGCAAGCGCACGCGCGACAAGCTCCGCGCGATAGAAAAGGATGAGGACATATTCCTCTCCCTCCGCAACGCGGAACGTCGAGATCCCCTTGCAGGAGAAACAGGGTTCATAAGACGCGAGCAGCGCGTCAAAATCCTGAAAGCGACTCTTTTGAAACGACAGCAGACTGCCCGCCGTCAGACCCGCAAGCAGGGGTGCAGCATGATAGCCGAGCAGATGCTCAAAATCCGGGCAGCGCATCGTAATCTCCCCCTCTGTACAAACGCACAAAATCGTACCAATGAAAATCATCCGGCTTTATATTATAGCGCAAACGATTCTCATTGGCAACCGTCCTTGTCAGAGAAGGAGAGCTACCGATTTGGTCTGAGTCTATTATAGCGGAGTTTTTGTCCAGTGACAACAGAATCTTTTCGCCCGCTGTATCGGGCGATGCAGTGTAAACGCCCTATGTCCTCTGTGGAAAACATTGACAAAAAGCCCCGTGTGTGCTACGTTTGTCACGATATATTACAGCCAAAGGAAGGCTTGCCTATGATATATTTGAAAAACATTGTGAAAACATATGCGGATGACATCCACGCGCTGCGCGGCATCAATCTGCGCATTGAGCGCGGGAGCATCTACGGCATCGTCGGCCTCTCGGGTGCGGGCAAGTCCACGCTCATCCGCTGCATCAACATGCTTGAGCGTCCGACGAGCGGCGAGGTGCTCGTGGGCGGGCGCGATCTCATGCAGATGTCGGAGAGCGAGCTGCGCGAGGAGCGGCGCCACATCGGAATGATCTTCCAGCACTTCAACCTGCTGTCCTCCGCGACAGTCTATGACAATGTCGCCTTTCCACTGAAACTCGCGGGCAAATCTGCAGATGAAATCCGTCCGAAGGTCACAGAGCTGCTCGCCCTTGTCGGTCTCTCCGACCGGGCAGACGCCTATCCGAGCCATCTCTCGGGCGGGCAGAAGCAGCGTGTCGGCATCGCGCGCGCGCTTGCCGGCGATCCGAAGGTGCTCCTCTGCGATGAGGCAACCTCAGCGCTCGATCCGCAGACGACGAAGTCCATCCTCACGCTCATCCGCGACATCAACCGCCGCATGGGACTGACGGTCGTCGTCATCACGCACGAGATGCAGGTCATCAAGGACATCTGTGACCGCGTTGCGGTCATCGACGGAGGCGTCATCGCCGAGGAGGGAGATGTCGTTGATGTCTTTACCGAACCGCACGAAGCGATCACCAAAGAATTTATCAGCGTCCTGCTCTCGAACGAACTGCCGACGGCATTTCGCGGCAATCCCGTCGAGTGCGATCCGAGTCCCGGGAGCTACATGCTCCTGCGTCTCACGTTCCTCGGGGAGAGTGCGGACAATCCCGTGCTCGCGGACATGATCCGCCTCTTTCCCGACATCGAGGTTACCATGCTCTTCGGCACGCTCGACCAAATCAAGGAGATGCCGTTCGGCCGCATGATCATCGGGATGCGCGGCGAACGTGCAGAGATCGAGGCGGCCATCGCGTATCTTTCCGCACAGCATTTGAAGCAGGAGGTGATCGGCTATGTCCGCCGAAATGATGCCCCTCTTAACTAAAGCGCTGGGCGAAACGATCTACATGGTCGCCATCAGCATGCTCATCGCAAGTGCCATCGGCATCCCGCTCGGCGTGCTCCTGCACGTCACGGCAAAGGGTGAATTCCTCGACGCGCCGATGGTCAACCGCAGCATCGGCGCCGTCGTCAACGCCGTGCGCTCCATCCCATTCATCATCCTGATGGTCGCGATCATCCCGCTGACCCGCCTCATCGTCGGTTCGGCGATCGGCACGACCGCGGCGATGGTACCGCTCGTCATCGCCTCCGTTCCCTTCATCGGGCGGCAGGTCGAGACCTCTCTGCGCGAGGTGCCGCGCGGTCTCGTCGAGGCGGCGCTCTCCATGGGCGCAACGCCGATGCAGATCATCACCCGCGTCCTGCTCCCTGAGTCCATGCCCGGCATCGTCAGCCAGCTCACGACGGTCATCATCGCTCTCGTCGGTGAGTCCGCGATGGCGGGCGCGATCGGCGGCGGCGGTCTCGGTGATCTTGCGATCCGCTACGGCTACCAGAGGTTCCGTCCGGACATCATGATCGCCACCGTCGTCATTCTCATTGTTCTCGTCCAGCTCGTGCAGTTCCTGGGCAACACCCTCGCTGCACGGCTGGATAAGAGATAGATTTCCATCTCATTTCAATCACAATATGTGCCGGACACGATCACTCGCATAACGCGTCACTTTCGTCAGGCACGTATACACAAGCAAGGAGGTTTTTATGAAGAAATTACTTACACTCGTTCTCGCCCTCACAACGCTTGCCCTCGTCGGCTGCGGCGGCGGCGCGAACAATTCTGCCGCCAAGACGGAGAAAGTCATCAAGGTCGGCGCATCCCCCGTTCCCCATGCCGAGATTCTCGAGGCGATCAAACCCGAGCTCGAAAAGGAAGGCATCAAACTCGAGATCGTCGAGTTCAACGACTACGTCCAGCCGAACCTCGCAACGAACGACAAAGAGGTCGATGCGAACTTCTTCCAGCATGAGCCGTATCTCAAGAACTTCATCACCGAGCATCCGGAGCTGAAGCTCGTGAACGTCCTCGGCGTTCACGTCGAACCGATGGGCGTCTACTCGCACAAGATCAAGAAGCTCGACGAGCTCCGAGACGGCGCTCAGGTCTCCATCCCGAGCGATCCGACCAACGGCGGACGCGCCCTGCTCCTCCTCGAGCGTGCAGGTCTGCTGAAGCTCAAGGACGGCGTCGGTGCAGCGGCAACCGTCCAGGATGTCGTCGACAATCCGAAGCATCTGAATTTCAAAGAGATCGAAGCGCCGCAGCTGCCCCGCACCCTTGATGACGTAGACATCTCCGTCATCAACACGAACTGGGCGATGCAGGCGGACCTCGTTCCGACGCGCGATGCCCTCTTCATGGAGGACAAGACCTCGCCGTACGTCAACATCCTCGTCGTCCGCGAGGGCGATGAGAATCGTCCCGAGATTCAGGCCCTCATGAAGGCGCTCCACTCCGATACGGTCAAGAACTTCATCAACGAAAAGTACAAGGGTGCGATCATTCCGGCATTCTAACAGAAATACGCGATCCCATATTCAAAAAGCGGAAGCCGTCAACGGACGGCTTCCGCTTTTTGCCGTCTTTCCATAAATGGCATGCTATGATAAAATAACATTGGAATGTATTTCGCTATGAACAGGAGAGCAGGATCGCATGGAGCAAATATTGATAAACGACACTATATATGGTCGATGGATGTACCGAATTCTGCTGGGACTTGCGTTCGCTTCAAATATTTCAACAGGTGCTTCATCGATATTCGCTGCAGCGGGGCTCCTTCTTGTGTTGATCCAATCTGTACGTACACGGATATCTCCCCCAGTTGATTCCGGATTAGCTGCCGCTGTTCTCATCTATCTTGGCATTTGGGTCATCTGCGGATTGACCTCACGAGAAGCGAGCACATCTGTCACCGCAGTCGGAGGGGCAGCACACCGTATTCTGCCGCTTTTTCTCACGATGCTTTATGTACATCACAAGGAGCAGATGCGCGCTATCATTCTCGCTTTTGCTGCCTCCGTCTGCATTAACGACATCACAGCGTTTGCCCAGCTCGGCATTTACGGCATGGAATGGCGTCCAACTGGCCTCGTCCACTCTCCGACATTTTTAGCCAGCCATCTGCTTATGGCGATCCCCGTACTTTGTTTCTTCTCTCAACAATCATATATGAAACATTTTCAACGTCCGCTACTGGCCCTTGCGCTGCTTTCAGGAGTTCTTCTCCTGCTGACCCAAACACGCGGTGCATGGCTTGCGGCTGCAGGCACTTCTGCGCTCTTGTTCGCACTCGCCCCGCGGCTGCGCCGTATACTGCTCGCCGCCGCCCTGATCGGTACACTGCTTCTCAGCGCAGTTATACTGTTTTCTCCAACTTACTCGTCCCGGCTCATATCCATTTCTGATACAGGGTATGCTTCTAACCAAGAGCGAATCTACATGTGGCAGGCGGCTCTTGATATCTTCCGAGACCATCCCATTTTAGGCGTCGGCATGGACGAATACGGATATTATTACAACACGGCTTATATTCCCGATGCAGCAAGAGAACGCCCTCGTGATCCGGATGATCCGAGCACCGGTCACGGTCATCCGCACAACAACTTTCTTAAGCATCTTTCCGAAGGCGGCATCTTCGGTGCTGTGGCATTTCTCTTGCTGCACGGCTATCTTTTCTATCGCCTTTACCAGCAGTTCCATGAGGAACGCCGCCAGAGGACACCGGCCTATGCCTTAATGGGAATTCTTGTTTTTGCCGGTATTCACCTTGAGGGGCTCACCGATACAAATATCAATCAGCTCTCCATTGCGCGCGAATATTGGCTGCTGATGGGCCTCACTCTTGCCAGTGGAGCAATGGAACGCCTCCCGCATACAGCGTGCACAGAAAAATCTTCTCCGGAATCCTCGTCTCATGAATACTAAAGATTTCGAAAGTCCTCTTCAAACACTCAAACGTCATGAGTACATCTACGGCGTGCACAACCCGCTCACCTATGACTTTCTCCATCACAACCTGCATCATCTGCACGTCCTGCTCTTCCACAGTGCCGATCAGCAGGACTTTACACGCGGGCCGATTCTCCGGCAGCTGCTCGTATTCATGCTGCCCATCCTGCTCTCGCAGTTCCTCCAGCAATTCTACGGCATTGCCGACACGGCGCTCGTCGGGCAGGCACTCGGTGCAGAGGCGCTCGCAGCGGTCGGCACAGCGAGCCTCATCCTCTCCGTCATCGTCAACTTCTTCATCGGCTTCTCTGCAGGCCTCAGCGTCCTCGTCTCGCATCTTTATGGAGAGAAAGAATACGCCCGCCTGAGCTCACTCGTGCAGAGCATCTTTGTCACCGTACTTGCCTTCGCCGTACTCTTCACCGCCGCGGGACTTCTCCTCACGGAGCCGCTGCTCACTGCACTTGCAACACCCGCAGACCTTATCCCTGAGGCAAGTCTCTACCTTAGAATCACACTCCTCGGCATGCTCGCTCAGCTTGTCTACAACACCGCCGGCGCAGTTCTGCGTGCGCTCGGCAACACGACGAGCGCCCTGCACTACCTCGCAGTCGCCGTTGTGCTCAATATCGCGCTGGATGTCCTATTGCTCATCATCATCCCCTGCGGCATCGCAGGTGCAGCAGCCGCGACAATCATCGCCCAGTATACGTCCGCACTGCTCGCCCTGCGCAAATTTTTCCATCTGCACGGCGCATGGCGATTCTCACTGCGCCGCCCCTTCTTTGCACCGCACTATCTCATCCCCATCCTCAGCACAAGCATCCCCGCCGGAATGCAGGCCGTCTTTATGAGCATCTCCTCGCTCGTCATCCAGACCTACATCAACTCCTTCGGCTACGCCGCGATGGCGGGCATGACCGTCTATGCACGCGTCGAGGGATTCCTCTACTATCCGCTGTTCGCATTCGGCATTGCCCTCACGAGCTTCATCGGGCAAAACGTCGGTGCCGGCAATCTCACTCGCGTGCGCGAGGGGCTTACAGCAAGTCTCAAGTTTTCTGCCTTCGGTGCGATGGGTATGGCGCTCGTCGCAGGCTTCTTTGCCCCCACGCTCATCTCTCTTTTCACCGATGATCCTGCAGTTGTCAGCAATGCATTAGATGCTGTTTACTATACATTTCCATTCTATTGGCTATACGGAGTCAATCAAATCTATATCGGTGCCATCCGCGGGCTCGGCAATACGCTCTGCCCCATGATGGCCGCACTCGCCGCCTACTGCATCTTCCGCGTCGCATGGTGTCAGGCATGGGATGCTGTCGGTATTCATTCCATGCATATTGTCTACAATGCCTATAACGCCAGCTTCTTCGTCATGGCGGCGCTGCTCTGGTTCGGCTGGCGAAAGACGATACGAACCTTCTCGTAAGGCGAAAGAAAACATTGCGCGTTCTGCACACACGATCTATTTAAATAAAGAATTTCCAACACCCTTTTGGGTGTTTTTTATTTTTAAAATATCATTGTATAAGCAGTGAATATACTTCCCATTAAAATATCATATTAATTTTTTCATATATTCTTTATGTTTATTTTATTTTACTTAACTATACTGTCGAAATAGATTATCATTTTTACTCTGATCATATTATCAAGAGGTGATTGTGCTGCAAAGGAGTTATCCCTTATGAAACAAAGAACACGCCGGACGCCTTCGTTCCGGCATACACTTTCCTTGGCTGTCGCGACATGGTTTGCCCTCCCTTCATATACAGTTTGGGCAGATAGCGCAGTACAAGGAGAGAGCAGTGTATCTACTGCTGATATACATGTCGATGCAGATGCCGTAAAGGAAGAGGCAAAATATGAGTCACAGTCGACGACGATCATCACGGCGGAGGACATCGCACGCAAGCAGGCGAAGTCCGTCGAGGATGTGATCTTTAACGAGGTCGGTGTGACGCGTACCATCGACGCAATGGGCAACGTCGGCGTGTCCATCCGCGGCGCTGATCCAAGGCACACGTTGATTCTCGTGGACGGACAACGCGTGCTCGGCGGCGAGGCAAAGTACAACGGCAGCGGTGATGAGCTGCTGCGCATCGGCGCGGAGAACATCGAGCGTATCGAGATCATCCGCGGCGCAGCGAGCGCGAAGTACGGCGCAGATGCCATCGGCGGCGTGATCCGCGTCATCACGAAGCAGGGCGTGAAGAATCCATCCGTCTCACTGAACATCGAGGAACGCTATCACCGCTCCCGAACGGGGAGCGGTACGGAGACGAAGACCCTGCCCGCAAATTTCTACCTGCGTGCAGACGCGGGCGACATGGGCAAGCTGAACCTCAGCGGATGGACATCAAAGCGCGAGGTCATGCCCGTCTACTCCCACGGCAAACAGTTCGTCATGGGCGAAAACTGGTACGAGGATTTCAAGCCGTCGCTGCGTTTTTATGGTTCGATCAAAAATGACGGTGTGAGCGGCTCCTACAAATTTGACGACGCGAACAAACTCTCCTTCCGCTTCACAGCGGAGCGCGAAAATATGCAGCGGCGCAACAAGGGTGAGCTCTACCCGCTCGGATCGTTCTTCGAACCGATGCAGATCTATCAGCGCGACCGGAGACGCGATACGTACAGTCTCAGCTACGAGGGGCGCATCGGCAAGAATACGGACTTCACGCTGAACTACGGCTACGGCAAGCTGCGCGAGGACGACTCAACCCTCCTCACCTACTACAGCAGCGGGCGTGACAAATACTCCGGCAAGAACAGTCTTGCAGGTGTGGACTATCTTGACCACACGCAGACGAACATCGACCTGCACTTCAACACTGCCGTGAATGACGCGCACTATCTCAGCTACGGCTTCGGCTGGCAGCGTGAGTATGCCGCAGGATCACGTCTGCGCAATGCGCCGAAGAGCTATACGAAGAAGATCAACCCATGGGACTATGACAAGTCGCTCGATGTTGATGACAATACGGCGGGCGTAGACGACGAGCCAAGCTCCTACGTCCACAACTATAAATTTATCCGCAATGAAAACGGCTTCGTCTGGGATAGAAACGGTGAATACTACGGGGCGGAAACGCCGCCGATGACATACGAGGAAGTGCAGCGCGTTCTTCCGGAGATTTTCGGCGGCGGCATTGTTGACCCTGCCATGCAGGCGAAATACGATGCATTTGAGGCGCTTCTCAAGGCACAGAATGATTTCAGCGATTCCAAATTTGACAATACACCGATGATGTATAAACATGCGCCCGTCCTCGGCTACTACGGCGCATTGGCGCAGTTCGGACCGGCATATAAGCAGGACAAGAACATCACATTCAACGGAACGTACTACGGGCAGGGCTTTGCCGCGCGGCAGAACCAGCTGCTCCTCGGCGAGGCGGATCTCACGAAGACCTACGCCTATGTGCAGGACAGCTGGCAGGTGACGCCGAAGACCATCCTCACGCCCATCCTGCGCATCGACCACAGCGGCCGCTTCGGTTCGCATGCGACCTTGAACCTCGGCATGACACACATGCTTGCGAAACACCGCCGTCTCAAGGCAAACATCGGCACGGGCTACGGCGAGCCGGGACTCGGCGAGCTCTTCTACAACTGGGAGATGTACGGCGGCACGGGTGCAGACCATCTCGGCTGGTACTGGATCGGCAATCCGAACCTGAAACCTGAGAAGTCGCTGAACATCGACCTCTCACTCGAGGGGGAGAACGAGCGCACCTACGGGAAGGTCGGCATCTTCCACAACGAGATATCAGACTATATGACCCACTACTTCACAGGTCAGCTCGTGGACTTCAACTTCCATGGGCGGAGCTTCCGCAACGTGCCCGACCGCATCTACAGCTTCCGCAACATCGGCAAGGCAAAGCTCACGGGGATTGAGGCAGAGGTTCAGCACAAGTTTGACAAGCACTGGAGCGCAAAGCTTGGCTATACCTACCTGCACGCGATCAATGCGAGCGACGATGATCTGCCGCGCCGTCTGCTCGATCGCCCGACGCATAAATTCGATGTCGGCGTCAACTACAAGGATGAGGCGCACGGCTGGCGCGCGGCGTTCTGGGGCAGCTTCTTCAGCCGCATGCTCGACAGCAACTCCGTCAAGACAGACAATCTGTTTGAAAAGGACGGCGCGGGCAACTACATCCGCAAGCGCGGCGAATACCGTGAAAAGAGCTTCGGCATCTGGAACCTCCTCGTCGAGAAGGATATCCGCAAGGACTTCACCGTTTACGCAGGAATCGACAATCTCTTTAACCATCAGGACGATGACCGTGCCTATCACGACCGCATGTTCCGCTTCGGCGTGAATATGAAGTTCGATGAGTTCGGCTCGTTCCTTGACACGGGCATTCACCGCAACGCGGACGGCGTACTGGTCGACCGGGATGGCGTGCCGCTGAAAAACTTCTACGGAGACGACTTCTTCCTGCGCCGCCCCGAGACGGCAACGGACAGCAGGGCAAAGGGCAGCCTCGACTTCTTCGGCGACTACCGTATGCGGACGAGCACCTATCGCGGCTACGACCGCACGGAGATGCGCGAGACGAAGGAAACGCAGGCGGATGCAGATGCGGCACGCAACTATGCCGACCGCCCGGGGCACGGCTTCGGGCAGCGTCTGCGCATCGGCGCGGACTATCGCATTGATGATAAGCTCGGGGTCAAGGCTGTGCTTGCAACAGGCGAGGCGAACGATGCGGCAGATCCCGTGGACGAAACGAAAGGACTCGGCGGCGTCCACGTCGAGCGCGCCGAGGTCACGGGCAGCCCCGGCCGCTGGGACTGGACGCTCGGGCGCATCCATGAGCCGATGGGCGTGACAGGCTACTTCTTCGGCAAGGAGTACGACGGCGCGCGCGTCCTCTACACGAAGGACCGCACGCAGGTCGCCGCAGGATTCGGTGACTTCTCCCGCACAACGGGGGTCTATACAAGCGCGTACAGCCACAAGGAGGCGGCGATCATCCGCCGTGCCCCGACGCTGAACGAGCTGTTCGGCTACTATACACAGGAGGTACGTGATGCCAACAACCAGACTCAGCACGTCAGCAGCTCTCCCTATCCCATGAACTACGACCCGAACGCACCGGCAAATTTCCGCGAGAAATATAACAATGCGGGCAAGATACAGGACGCGGACGGCAACTGGGTGCGCGATCCTGCGCTCTCCGATGTGCAGATCGCCGAAAAGAAGCTCGATGTCATGCGTGAGTTTGTCAGTATCCTCAAATCCGTGGATGCGGAACTCGTGCGCCGCTCGAACGAAACGCCCGGCGGCGGCGGATATGAAAGCAAATGGGAGAAAATTCTCGACGGAGATGGATCCCCTGATACCGCAACATCCACGTTTTATAGTAATTTTTACAGTGCTCGTGTCGTTGTGCGGCGCAGCGACGGCGTCGTCCGCGACCTCTATCGCGACAACAACTACGCTGCACTCAAATATCTAGACCTCTCTCAGGAATCAGGCGTCGGTTCGCCTGTGGACAACCCGAAATACGGCGGCGTCGAGGGTATGCTCCGCGAGCAGAATATCCGCACGATGATGGATGACATCCTAAAGGAAGTTGAGGATGCGGGCAGTACCTACGAGACGGAGAACGGACAATCGCTGACGCGTGCACAGGCAATCGATCGTATGTTCAGCGACTTCGTCGGTGAAACTGCGGAATATTTTGACCAGAATATCCCCGGCAATTACGGCGGTTCGATTGGGAGATACAACGGCGTATCAAAATTTTTCTCGGCAATGATGGGCAACGAGCGCTTCAATCCGCTCAACAATGCCCCCATCCCTCTTCCCGGGGCTCCCATCGCCTTCCAGCAGCCCGGTTTCCTACTGAAACACGACGTGATTCCAAAGATCGAACGTGCGGGCTTCCTCAAGGTACGCCATCAGTTTGGCAAACGCCTCGGTGCGGAGCTGTGGACGCTGCGCTCCTTCGGACACGGCATGGATGTGAAAGGCGAAAGACTGCCGATTGCGAACGTCATCGGCATCGGTGCACGCGCCGTCCTCGGTCCGCGCACGATGTTCTCCTTCGACTATGGCATCAACCGCGCCGCGACAGGACGCTACTTCCACGGCGGCAGGGATATCTACGGACGCTATACGGGCGGCGGCTCTGTGCCGTACTTCTGGGTCATGCGCCTCGACTTTGGCATTCCCGACATGGACATCCCCGGCAGCTGGGGCGTCTACCTCGACTACAAGAACTTCGAACACGGCGCATTCCTCGGCGGCACGGGCGCGGATCTGCCCGACCGCTACCTCGACGGCATCCGTTCCTTTACCGCAGGGCTTGCCTTCGTTCCCGCCCAGAACCTCATGCTCGAGGCGACATATACATTCGGCGCGCGCAGCACGCAGATGCGCGACACGCTCTACACTCCCGAGAATTTCCGCCTCGGCGACTACACGCGCATTCAGCTCACCTATCGGTTCTAAATTCATTGCCACGCAAAAAATCCTGCTCCCGAGAAAAATCGGGAACAGGATTTTTCTTTTCCGTTCGGAGTGCCTCTTTCAGCGCTTGCTGACCTGTCCAAGAGCAAGCCCATAGGGCGCAGCTGATGGAGAACAGGTCGTATGAAAAAACATCCCAAGAACACGAGCGTGAGCGACATTTGATTGGTTGACGTTGACTGCTGCCACGCGGGATGTGCGTCGAACATGTAGAAGCGGCGGGCGCAGCGATCCGATAGGAGCGCTCGTACAGCAGCCCCATTTTTCGTTTCACCTCACGGCGTCGCAGGCGTCTCCGCGTTCACCGCGCTGCGGCGGATCATATCGCCGACGCGCAGATCATAGGTGAGTGCCTTCTTGTGCAGGGTCTCGGCACGCGCAAAGTCCTCCGGCAGTCCTGAGTCGAGGCCTTTTACGAAACTCTCATACGAGGCGATGGACGCCTCCGTCGCCGCCTTGCGCTGCGCCGCAAGGTACGCCGCGCCGCGCGGAACTTCCACAGCATCGAGCTCACGCTGGTATTTTTTCAGCACGGGGATCATATCCTCCTGGAGGAGACGCGTGAGCGCTCTGCGGCGCTCGGTCGTATAGGTGCTGCGCTCCGTCTCCGTGAGGCTGCGGAACTCGCGCTGCGTCGAACGAAATACGCTGTTGTAGCGATCGACGATCGGGCGCGTCGCCTCGATATAGCGTGTGATGTCGCTGCCTGCCGCCGACTGGACCGCCTCGAGATAGGCGCGATAGTTCGTCACGCGTACGATCTGCCATCCCGCCGCCCCCCGCTCCATGCGCAGCTGCAGCGGGAACTCGATGCCTGTGCCGCCGTCCCGCACCTGGATCGATGCGACGGCAGCACTGCCGTCCCATGCGGTCTCACCGATGCTGAGCAGCTCCGTATCACGCAGATGACTGCACTCCATCAGATACTCATAGTCAATGCCGAGTTGGCGTCCCTTGAGCGCATCCGCTCCGTCGGGTTCCTCCCACACGCCGCTTTTCACTGCATTCTCGATCGTGCGGACAAGTCCCTCCGTAACGCTCTCCTTGACATTCTGGTAAAACTTGCCGGATGCATTGCGCTGCGCCTCTTTGAGGCTTGTATCGCGCGCAAAGAGGACATAGGTGAGATCGTCATAGCCGGCATCACAGACCGCCGCGATGTTCACGCGCCGCAGAAAAAGCTCCGCATCATTCTCCCTGACTGCGGCTGCCGCCTGTTCAAGCGCATAGGCAGGGCGTTGAATGTAGTAGCCAAGGTAGCCTGCAAGCACAGCAATGGTGAGGACGATGAATCCCGCTGCCAGACGGAATTTTCGCTGATATGCCTTGCGTCGCCGCGCCATGCGTACACGCCACGCGAACTCATCTACCGCCATCGCTGCGCCTCCCCTCTCATAAAATTCAAACGGTGTCATTATAGCATTGAAGATTCATTTCCCGCAACTGTATAAGGCTGCCTACAAAAGCAAATTTTCACCGCAATTTTTATTTAAATAAATTACAGTTTAAATTGTATTCTCTTATTGACAAAATCGTATAATATGCATTAATATAAGGATAAAAATTGAATATAGACGGGAATAGGCGTCGAGAGACTTAATCTGGAATTCGGTGAGGAATCGCTGATAAAATGAAGTCCGTCAGATTGGCACAGATTTTTTGACCTGTCAAGGAGACAAACCGAACGCATAGCAAAGGCTATGTGGAGGGTTTGTCGACGCAGAGAGGGCGAAAAAGATGTGCTGAGATGACGGTGCTGAGTTTATCAGCGGCTCCTCGAAGCCGAAGCGGTCCCGCCACTGTAAGGAAGAGTCTGCACATATCATGTCACTGGAGCAATCTGGGAAGGCTTGTGCAGGCGATGACACCAAGCCAGGATACTTACCTATTCTAACATCACCGTCGGCTTTTGTGGATTTCAAGAGCCGGTACCTGCGAGCGATGGGTAGGGGATTTTGTCGATACCTCATGACAAAGCATCTCCGGCTGTATTTCATATGCCGGTTTTTCTTTTCTCATAAAGGCAATCCGTCTGAACCAAGCAAGGTCGCAGACGGATTTTTTCGTTGGGAAGAAGGAATTCTTCCAGGACTTATTGTCTATATATTTTAAATATAAATGAGAAATCGGAGGCTCTTTCATGTCCGAGAAAAGGAAAAAGAGACATTTTGTCGCGGGTGTTCTGTCGATGCTGCTCATCGGGGTGCTGTGTCATCCGGCGGACGCTGCAGAGACGGTGTCTGCACCGAGCCCTGCCGTGGATGGCGGGCAGGCTGAGACATCATCCAGCGAATACACGACGCCCGATATCACCGTTGAGGCAAAACGCCCTTCGTGGGAGGAGATCCTCTCCCCCGGTACCGTGACTATCATCCGTCCCGAGGAGTTCAAGGGGGAGCAGAAGTCCTTGCCCGACTTCCTCAAGATGGTCCCCGGCGTGCATGTACGTGAGGTCAACGGCAAGGGGCAGTATACGACCGTGACCGTGCGCGGCTCGACAGCGGCCCAGGTCGGCGTATTTGTCGACGGCGTGCTGACGAACCTCGGCGGCGATGCGGCAGTCGACATCTCGACGATCCCCGTCAGCAACGTCGAGCGCATCGAGGTCTACCGCGGATACATCCCCGCACGCTTTGCGGGTACCTTCATCGGCGGCGTCATCAACATCGTGACGAAGAAGCCGAAAAAGGCGCAAGGCTCTGCCGAGATCGGACCGAGCTCGTTCGGCGGGAAGAAAGCGTCGGTCGAGGTTACGGCACCCGTCGGCAGCGGCAGCCTGCTCTTCGGATTCAACCACGAGTCGCGCGACGGCGACTTCCCCTACCGCAGCTATGCAGCGGAGCAGTGGTTTACAAACCACTCAACAGGACGCCTATATATGCGAATACGAAATCGGCTGAATCAGTTCGAGTCTATGACAGCATCCCAACGTGCTTCCTACGACGCACTTCATGGTGCCGGAGCATGGAACAATCAGGTCACCAATATCAAAAATTCTCTCAGGGTATACCAACAACGTGCTGATGCAGCGAGCGATTCACGACGTTGGCGTAAATACAACGACTTTAAGAATACTGACCTTCTCCTCAAATGGCAAAATGATGACTGGATGGTCAAAGCCACGTATAAGACCGTCGACCGACATCTGCCGGACAGCCTCTGGGTCGTAACAGATGGTATCGACAGTTTGATTGATCCCGGTTTATTCGCCGACTGGAAGGATATGTACAAGTATGACAGTCGACATCAAGAGCTCAAGGCCGCAGAGCTTATGGTACAGAGGCGCTATCTCGGCAACCGCTTTGAATGGGGCTGGATGATCGACTACCTCAATCAAAGCAAGGACTACCGTGCTGAGCATGTGAATGATGCACTGAAAAAACAGATTTTGATCCCCATGCGCGAATGGAGCCGCTACCGTTCCAAGAAATACAACGTGCAGGTGGACGGCACCTATCAGGTCAGCAAGAGCAACATGCTCGACTTCCAGATGAACTACTCGCACGAACGCATGAATATCAAGGGAGATGGTCTTGATCGCGTCATCGACGATGTGCAGGCGGGCATTGGAAACCTCTGGACACAAATGCGTGACCAGTACGATCAGAACATCTTCAACGTACAGCTGCAGGATACGCTCACGCTTGATAAGAAGAAATCCTGGCAGCTGACACCTTCCATTCGCTACAACCGTTCCGAGATTGTAGGGTATAGCAGGTTTGGACGCTTTGATCCCCGAAAGACATATCATTGGGTACATCCGCAGGACAGCCAGGTGGATTCCAAGGTCACATGGCAGCTCGCGGTCAAGAAGGAATTCAACAACCACTTCACGATGCGCATGACGGGCGGCACCTACTTCCGCCTGCTCAACATGTACGAGATCGCGGGCGACGGCGCAGGCATCCTTCCGGCACCAATTGATCACAGAGGCAACAGTGCAAAATTTCCGCAGCCCGAGTACGGCAAGCAATTCGATCTCAGTGCCATCTGGGACGGGAAGTTCCTCGGTGCAGACAATCGAACGACACTCACCTATTTCTGGCGTGATACAGAGCGAATGCTGCAGCTATACCGTGCAGGGCTTACCTACAGTTCCTACTTCAACGATGTACGCGGCAAGGCGCACGGCATTGAGCTGCAGACAAATTTCCACTGGAAGAAATTCGACTTTGACCTGGAAGGGACCTATCTCAATATAGCAACACAACGTCAAAACTCTGCCCCCGGCGTCCATTACGATTGGTTCGAAGTGCACCCAACCTACCAGCCGAAATGGGAAGGAAATATCCGTTTCACCTATCGCCCGACAGAGCGTTGGACATTCTTCAGCGATCTCCACTACATTTCGAGGTACTACACACATTTTATGATCGATGAAGATGCCCCCAACTTTGACGGACGCCCAACGGCACCGCTGACAACCGTCAACCTCGGGCTGAAATGGTCTCCGAAAAAGGATATGACCCTCACTCTGGGCTGTAATGACGTCTTTAACCGAGGGCCCAAAGCAACCGTATTCAGCGAGCAAGAACTTGGCAGCGATCCCTCAAATGTGAATATAGAGTTCCCGCTGCAAGGCCGCACCTACTATGCAACATTCCGTTATGAATTCTAAGGAGGAGAAGCTGTTCAGCAGCTTTAATAAATATGTCTTTCCCGCAGCCATATGAGACAGACGACAACATCAAATTATCATCCTGCTTTTTTATTTAAATAAATGCAGTTTAAATTGTATTCTCTTATTGACAAAATCATATAATAGGTATTAATATAAAGATAAAAATTAAATATAGAAGGAAATAGGCGTCGAGAGACTTAATCTGGAATTCGGTATAAGCCGAAGCGGTCCCGCCACTGTGAGGAAGAGTCTGCATATACTATGTCACTGGAGTTTGCTCTGGGAAGGCTTGTGCAGGCGATGACGCCAAGCCAGGATACTTACCTATTTCAACATCACCGTCGGCTTTTGCGGATTTCAAGAGCCGGTACCTGCGAGCGATGGGTAGGGGATTTTGTCGATACTTCATGACAAAGCATCTCCGGCTGTATTTCATATGCCGGTTTTTCGTTTTCTCATAAAGGCAATCCGTCTGAACCAAGCAAGGTCGCAGACGGATTTTTTCGTTGGGAAGAAGGAATTCTTCCAGGACTTATTGTCTATATATTTTAAATATAAATGAGAAATCGGAGGCTCTTTCATGTCCGAGAAAAGGAAAAAGAGACATTTTGTCGCGGGTGTTCTGTCGATGCTGCTCATCGGGGTGCTGTGTCATCCGGCGGACGCTGCAGAGACGGTGTCTGCACCGAGCCCTGCCGTGGATGGCGGGCAGGCTGAGACATCATCCAGCGAATACACGACGCCCGATATCACCGTTGAGGCAAAACGCCCTTCGTGGGAGGAGATCCTCTCCCCCGGTACCGTGACTATCATCCGTCCCGAGGAGTTCAAGGGGGAGCAGAAGTCCTTGCCCGACTTCCTCAAGATGGTTCCCGGTGTGCATGTGCGTGAGGTCAACGGCAAGGGACAGTATACGACGGTGACGGTGCGCGGCTCGACAGCAGCACAGGTCGGCGTATTCGTCGACGGCGTGCTGACGAACCTCGGCGGCGATGCGGCGGTCGACATCTCGACGATCCCCGTCAGCAACGTCGAGCGTATCGAGGTCTACCGCGGCTATATCCCCGCGCGTTTTGCGGGCACCTTCATCGGCGGTGTCATCAACATCGTGACGAAGAAGCCGACAGGTGCACACGGCTCTGCCGAGATCGGGCCGAGCTCGTTCGGCGGGAAGAAAGCATCGGTCGAGGTTACGGCGCCTGTCGGCAAAGGCAGCCTGCTTTTCGGATTCAACCACGAGTCGCGTGACGGCGACTTCCCCTATCACAGCTTTGCGGCGGATCAGTATTATACGAATACCCAAATTGGGCAGACGATCCTCGAGACGCGGGCCGAACTGCAAGGTTACCTCGCTATGACACCGGCAGAGAAAGCCGCGTTTGATATCGCAAATGGCGCCGGAGCATGGCAGCAGAATGTAGATGATTGTATCCAGTGGCTTGGTAATTACGAACGCCAGACAAGTGCTGCCGACGATCCGCGTCGCTGGCGAAAATACAATGACTACAGCAATTCGGATCTCCTGCTCAAATGGCAGAATGACGACTGGATGATCAAGGCCACGTATAAGACCGTCGACCGACATCTGCCCGACAGTCTCTGGGTCGATTACAGAAGCTATTTCGATATGATTACGCCCGGCCTTCTCGTGGATAAATACGATCTCTATAAATACGACAAGCGTCACCAGAAGATCACGGCAAAAGAGCTGCTCGTGCAGCGCCGCTATATAGGAAACCGCTACGAATGGGGCTGGATGGTCGACTACCTCACCCAGAGCAAGGACTACCGCGCCGAGAATATTCATGATGGTCTGCGCTACATGATTAAGGTTCCCATGCGGGAGTGGAGCCGTTACCGTTCGAAGAAATACAATGTACAGATAGACGGTACCTATCAGCTCAACAAGCGTAATATGCTTGATTTCCAGATGAACTACTCCCACGAGCGTATGAATATCCAAGGCGACGGGCTCGACGAGGTCATCGACGATGTGCAGGCCGGCATCGGAAATCTATGGACGCAGATGCGCGACCAGTTCGATCAGAACATCTTCAACGCACAGCTGCAGGATACGATCACGCTCGACAAGAAACGTTCTTGGCAGCTCACCCCTGCGATCCGCTACAACCGTTCAGAGATCGTCGGATACAGCAGGTTCGGCCGCTTTGATCCCAGAAAGACGTACCATTGGGTACATCCGAAGGACAATCAGGTGGATTCCAGGGTCACATGGCAGCTCGCACTCAAGAAGGAATTCAACAACCACTTCACGATGCGCATGACGGGCGGTACCTACTTCCGCCTGCTCAACATGTATGAGATCGCAGGTGACGGCGCGGGCATCATGCCGGCGCCAATTGATCACAGAGGCAACAGTGCAAAATTTCCACAGCCCGAGTATGGCAAGCAGTTCGATCTCAGTGCCATCTGGGACGGGAAGTTCCTCGGCTCCGACAATCGCACGACGCTCACCTATTTCTGGCGCGATACGGATCGGATGCTGTATCTCTACCGCGCGGGTCTCAACTACAGTTCCTACTTCAACGATATGCGCGGCAAGGCACACGGCATCGAGCTGCAGACGAACTTCCACTGGAAGAAGTTTGATCTCGACATAGAAGGCACACATCTCCATATCAGCGCGCAGCGCAGGGATTCCTCTCCAGGCGTTGATCACTCCTGGTTAGAGGTGCGCCCGACCTATCAGCCCAAGTGGGAGGGCAACATCCGCCTGACCTATCGCCCGACGGAGAAATGGCTCTTCTTCGGTGAGACGCACTACGTCTCAAAGTACTACACGCATTATGCTATCCCACAGGTAAGAGACCCCGTGGAAAAGGAACTTGCCGGCAGACCGAGAGCAGCACTGAAGACGATCAATCTTGGGCTCAAGTGGTCACCGAAAAAGGATATGACGCTGACGCTCGGCTGCAACGACGTGTTTGATGCGGCATCCAGGCTGAAAGTGAACAGCGTGCAGCGCTACGGCAGCAATCCGGGCATGGTGAACATCGAGTATCCGCTGCAAGGACGCAGCTATTATATGACATTTCGCTACGAATTCTAAGGAGGAGAAGTTATGAAGACGTATTTTGGCAAACGGCAGCAGCTGCGTCTCTGCGCTCTTGTGATGGGCGGACTGCTCTACGGCGCGACGGCAAGCGCAGCGAACCTCGTCTCAACCGTTCCGTCGAACTACAGCAACAGCGAGATGGGAACGGTGACCGGCTCGCGCGTGACAACAGAGGTCGATGCGGCGCCCCAGCCCGGCGTGCTGAAGAACCTCAACCGCGATCCGGCGTCCTTTAATTTCCATCAAAATGGCAAGAGCATGCTGTTGATGCGACAGTATACATACAGCACGACAGAGTTGGAGGACAGTCTGCTCATCGATCCAAACTCCGCAGGAGCTGCGGCGACTGTAGCGAAAGGCCAGACAAGTGCCGTACCGAATATGCATGCGGCGGCAGCAAGTGATGAGCATATCTATATGACAGGGTATGACCTCGGGCAGATCGGTGTTGTACGTCAAAGAGGTACGCGATTGATGGAAAATACCAGCGCCGTTGTCAACCTAAAAAATGACATCCAGCAGTACTGCGGTTACAACTTCAACGAAGCCTTCCAAAATATCGACGACAACAAATCCTATGTCGGTGATCCTGATAAGGCACAGGTACACGGTGAGGCACTACTCGTTGATGGGAAGAATCTGTATGTGGCAACCTCCGTCAACCCGCTCGGCGGCTATGAGCCCTATGACGACGGTTTCCTCATGCAGTATGAGATACAGAGTGACGGCAGTCTGAAGTTCGGCAGCTATACGCGCATCAGCCGCAACATCGATCAGGGACGGCTCAACAAGTTCAACGACCAGATCCTCATCTCCTGTATCGGAGGCTATCAGCACTACGACGGGACCGGCAATAAGAGCTATACGGCCATCAATATCGCCAAGCTCGGTGAGGGCGGCAAGCTGGCAAGTACAGAGCAGCGTCGTGCCGTTCTCCCGAACAATGTCAAAGCTACGGGCGAGGATATGCGTGATCTGAAGGTGCTGCCGAACGGCACTGCCTACGTCATGACATACAACCTCAGCCCGACCGGCAGCCAGATCGATGCACATGTCTACCAGACGACCATATCTAATCTGCTCTCGGAGAATCCGGTCGACTGGACAGAGCTTGCTGTTACACATCAGGAAGAGGGTTGGTTCGGCAAACTCAATGCCGAATACTACACGAAGCGCCTCTGGCTTGAGCTGGGCGACACACTGCGTGTCTATACGGACGGTGACACCACAGAGAAATACAAGTGGCAGGCCACGGATTTCTCGAACAACAAGTCGTTCAACCGCTTCAACAAGGTCACAATGATTGATCCGGACTGGGTCTCCGGCAACATCGCCTCCGTTGTGATGACTCTTCCTGCGGAACTGGGCGGAGGAACGGCCGCCGCAGAGGAGAATGAATATGCTGTCTGGAAAGACAACGCCACCATAACTGCTCCGATCCAAGAGTCTAAGGATCTTTGGAATGATCCCGTCGTCACAATCGGAAAGGACCAGCTTGGCAATCTCAAAACAAATGTAGTTGCAGGCATTTATGCAAGCAACGATGATATTACCATCGATGCGGATGATCTGCATTTACAAGTTGAGAATACCGTCGGCAACCCGACAGGTATTTATGCGGGGAATGGGAAAAATGTCACCATAAACCCCGGTGCGTCTGAAGTAGACATTATCACAAGAGGCATGGAGAATGGTGATTCCCTAACAAACGCAATACACATTGATCCTATGGTAAACAAGGGGTCAACGGTCCACATTGATGCCCCTGTCAACATCTCTATGTCGGGCGGACTTGGCGGAAACGGGATTGCCATTCAAAAAACGGACCGTTTCGGCGAAAAGTCCTACGAGTCAAATGTGGAATCTAAGTTCTCCACCGGCGGCGGCTATGGCCTCAGGATCGTCGGAAAACGGACAAATGAATGGGGTATTCCGCTCAATCGCAAAAATGTATTTTCACGATTCAATAATGCGGGAATCCTGACGCAAGTGGAACGGGGCAATGTTACCATTGACGGACCAACATACATGCTCGTTTACGGCAATGGTGTGACAACCAATGCTGCACACAGTCAGGTTAACCTGCATGATACCTATATCCAAGTTCCATCAGGAACAAAATACAGTTACTATGCGCTTGCCGCATACCAAGGTCGGATCTCTGTCAATGCACCTCAGACACTGGGCTCATCATTAATTGCGTCCAAAGACGTCCAGCTTGACGGCGATCTCTTTGCCCTGCCCACAGGACAACTCGATGTCGCACTTGCGACAAAGAACTCCTACCTGCACGGCCTTGTGGATAACGGCGGCACGGCGAATCTCTATCTGCAGAACGGTGCAGCATGGCTGAATGAGGGGCGCAATGCGCGCTACTATCAGGACAACGAGGATATCGGCGCGGGTGCACTCACCGATGTCGCCGGCAAGAAGATCTATGTCGGCAGAAGCCGTGTCACCAATTTCTATGGCGGAACGACAGAGGCCACACGCGGCATCATCTACCAAAAAGATTCGGATGCAATGACGCTTGATAATTACAGCGGCCATACGGCAGCTATTTATCAGCATGACGCAGCAACGCCGACAACCTTTAAGAGCGGTGATATTGTCATCGGCAAGGCTGTGGGAACGGAGAATGTTTTCACACTCTTTACCGATGCAAACGGAGTGACAGCAGCCAATCAGGACACTGTGCTGAATGCGCTCGCCAATAAGCTGACGTACAAGAATTTCGCCGACGGGAAACTCAAAGGCAAGCTTGCGATCGGCGAGGGACTGACGGCCTCCTCCATCAACAAGAACATTACCTTTGCGACGGAACGCGGCAGCTACGCCAGTGGAGGTCCTACCCCTCCGCCGCCAAGCACGGAGCAGACAAAGACCTCGTTCACCGAACAGCTCACACAGAAGGACGTGGCGGAATACAAGAACGCCAATGTTGAACCGTCCCCCGGCAGCTACAAGTTCACCAAGGATACGAAGATCTCCAAGAATACCTATGATGGTATGATTCACAATATGGGGTTCCCAAATCAGGCGCTGACCATCGATGCCTCAGAGCGCAGGTTAAACCTCAAGGGAGAGGCCGACAGCGGATTTATCCTTGGCATTAAGAACAGTGCTTCCGACGGAATCGACATCACCGCAGGCACGCTGGACATCGATCTCAAGAATACCGGCGGAAAAGCCTACGGTATTTGGAACCTCAAAGACAATTCCTTGGTTCGGATCAAAGGGAATCTGAAAATCAATGCGATCGGCGGAGATACCGCGAAGGGACTCTTGACGAGCCGCGGCGCGCGAATCGAGGCCGACGGCCTGGAAGTCACGCTCAACAAAGCCTCCTCAGAGGGCTGGTCCATCGACAGCGACGGTGCTGTCACGGTCAATAAGGAAGGTACGCATAACGTCTCCCTGAACGGCAATATCCGCACCGGATCAAACGGCAATGTCGATCTCTCGCTGACAACAGCAGAGTCCGTACTGAACGGCGTCATCCACAAGGAGGGCGAAACGGCAAACGGAGCGAGTCTCCTGCTTGCAAACGGTGCCGTTTGGAACAACAAGGACTGGAATCAGTCCCCCTCCGTGCTCGCTGGCATGGACAACCCGTTCCTAGGCAGCAGGCTCATGTCGCTGGCCGGCGGCAGCGATGCCGACAAGGCCGGAACGATCAACCAAATTGATCGGCGCACACTGACCATCGACAGCTACAGCGGTCATACGAACATTGACTATGCACACAACGCTGCTGCGCCAACCGTATTTGATGCCGGCGACGTGAAGATCAATAAGGCGGCGCTTGATTCCTTCGTCACACTGCGAACGGATCAGGCCGGTGTAACGGCCGCGAACCAAAAGGATGTGCTGGATGCCCTCGCACATAAGCTTTTCTATGCAGGTGCCGCAGACGGCAAACTCACCGGAAAGCTGCAGCTCAAGGAAGGCCTTACGGCATCTGCCGTCAACAAGTACATCACGTTTGCCTCCACGCAGGGCAGCTATGACGAGAATGATCCGCGCAACGGATCTACGCCCCCTCCCCCGCCGTCCGAGCAAACGACAACGGAGTTCACCACCTCCATCACAGGCGATGCGGCGCATGATAAGCCATATGTCGACAGCGGCGTCCGCAAGGGCGACGGTGACTATGTGTTCACGAAGAATACAACGATCACGGCGACGACTTCTGACCCAATTCCCGGCGGGCCGTGGGTCGGCCAGGTGGATGCTGCCGTATCGAACGCAAATCCGGGAACTGCGCTGAATATTGATCTCAGAGAAAAAAATCTGACGATCAAGACAGCGTACGATACAACAGCAGCAGGTCTTGCCGCAACAGATAAGGGTGCCAAGCTCAACATCAAGAATGCAGGTGCCATTTCGATCCATGCCAAAAATACGGGAAGCCAATATGCCCCGGGTCTGTTTGTCAACGGCGGCGGCGAGATCCACATCGAAAACGGCGGTGACAACCTGGAGAACAAGGTGCTGACGCTGCGTTCTTCCGGCAAAAAAGAAGCGAGCATCGCCGTCATCAAGGCAATGAACGGCGTGTCAGATGCACAGTCGAACATCACGATTGACGGTCTCGTCGATATCCTTGCAGACGGAACCTATCCGGACGGCAAGGGTGCAAATGAGGGCGTCAGTGCTGTCGCATCCCGCGTCGATATCGGCGGCGGCTCCATCCGCGCAACGGGCGATGCATGGGCAGCAATCCGTGCCTACGGCGAATTTGTTTCAGACAATGCAGGTACCGTCAACTTCAACGTCACGAAGGGCGCAGATGGCCTCGCCAACGGCGCCGGCACAAATCGAGCCGTCCTCGAGGGCGACATCGTCACGGTGGGCGGTATGGGTTCAAACGGCCGTGTCTCCGTCGGTCTCTCAACCGCAGATTCCTACTGGCTTGGCAACTACACCACTGCCGCGGGTTATGGTGTAACCCCGGGGACACAGGGCGGCGTAAATCTCTTCATGAAGAACGGTTCTTATTGGAAGGGATTCGCAACAGGTCCCATGAAGGTCACAATGGAGGGCGCCAATACGAAGTGGACCGGTTTCCACATGGGAGACAACCTGGAGCTCACGCTGAACAACGGAAGCATCTGGCACAATGCCATTACGCCGGAGCAGAAAGACAAAGACGGCAAGGCGGCAGTCGCCAAGGTCAATGTCTTCAAAGGCAATCAGGGCTTTATCGACATGACCGGTACAAACCGGTTCCTCGGGAAGTACAACGAGCCCACTGTTGGGTATCAGGGGAAAGAGACTTCTCTCGAAGAAAAGGGCCTTGGAGAGACAGGCGATCTCTCCATTGAGAACTTCAGCGGCAATACGACCGTTCTCTATCGCCACGACGCATCTGTGCCGACAAATATTTTCGGCGGAAATGTGACGATAAAGAAGGCGGCCGCAAACAGCAGCATCCTGCTTCGCACGGACAACACGGGGCTGAACACGAGCACAAATGCCGGCGCAGCTGACAAGAACCTCGTAAGCGCAACCCTCAACGCCCTCGCGAACAAGCTGTACTACACCGCATATACAACAAACGAGCGCAACCTCACAGGCAAGGTCGAGATCGCGGAAGGTCTCACCGCTTCGTCTGCGAGCAAGCGGCTCGAGAACATCACCTTTGACGCGGCGAGCGGAAAGGGCAGCTATGTCTATACCCCGCTCTCGCTGACAACGACAGACCCCATCAAAGAATCGGAGACGCTCACCTATGATCGTCTGGCTCTTGCCACGCAGCCGAACACGAAGGGGAACCGCGTTGTCTCGGCGCTCTATACAGAAAACAGCGCCTATGACAAGCAGCATCCGATGGTTGTCGATATGAACGGGCACAGCCTGCGCATTGAGGCAAACAGCACAAACCAGGTTGCAAATGCAATCTACATCGGCAACAACAAACATGTCAAAATTACAAACAGCGGTGCCTCTGCCCCGCTGACCATCAAGGCGTCGAATACCGACACGCGGGCTGCGAACGGAATCTACGCCGATGCAAACTCCCGCCTCGAGATCGACGGGCCTGTCGTCATCGAAGATGTACACGCCAAGGGTTACAATGCCTCCGCGATGCAGACCAGCGGCACGATTGGGTCGAAGAGCGAGGTCGTCATCAACGGCGATCTCACCGTTCAGTCTGTACGTGCCGACCGCACAGATAAGAACCACCTCGCCGATGACGGGCGCAACCTCTCTGCACTGGTAACGACGGGAGACGATACCTCGATCACGGTCAAAGGAAATGTCGATATCCAGGGCATTAAAGGCAGCGCACTGAAAACGGTCGGTGAAAACAGCCTCATCGATGTCGGCGGCGGCACCATCTCCGCGGCGGAGGACAGTGATCTGTCCAAGCACTACTATGCAGTGCACGCCGAAAAAGGAACGGTGAACATCAACCGCTCGGAAGGTGTCATCGGAAACAAGAAGACGAATATCACGGGCGATATGTACGTCACCCGTGAGTACGGAAAGAAGACCATCGAGTACAGCGGCGGTCAGCTGAGAGACTATGAGGCCAAAGGCATTCTGAACCTTGCTCTCACAACAAACGACTCCTCTTGGACCGGAGCGGCGACCTATAACATCGATCGCAATGATTTCGGTGCCGGAGGATTCACGGCGCATGATGTCGGGCAGTTCAACCTCGCCCTGCAGAACGGCGCATCGTGGACGAACGTACGGAAGACCAAGGCAAGCGATACGTGGAAGGGCAGCCGTGTGGCAGCATTCACAGGCGGCAGCGATGCCGCGCACGCAGGCGTGATTTTCCAGAAGGATGCAAACCCCATCACGATCGACAATTACAGCGGTCATACGAAGGTACTCTACGCACATGACGCTGCAGCGCCGACGACGATCATCGGCGGCGACTTCCGCATCAATAATGCAGCAGGAGGCAGCGCCGTCACGCTGACGACAGACAATGTCGGACTCAATACCGAATCCGCAAAGGCAGCAGACAAGAATCTCGTGAGTGCAACACTCAACGCACTCGCGAACAAGCTCTACTACACCGCATATACGAGCGGTCAGCGCAGCCTCTCGGGCAAGGTGGAGATTGCCGAAGGTCTGACTGCATCGTCTGCAAGCAAACGCCTTGAGAACATCACGTTCGACACGGCGAGCGGCCAGGGCAGCTATCTCTATACACCTGCCGTCGAACCTCCGCCGCCGAGCACGGAGCAGACGACGACGGAATTCACGACGCGTCTCCTCGGTGCGGATACAGATCAGGAGTACATTGATGCGAATGTTCGTCAGGCAGACGGCACGTATCGCTTTACGAAAGACTCGAACATCACGTATCAAAACGACGTGAGTGGACTCCGCGGCACAATCACGACGCGTGCGGATATTCATATCGATGCCGCAGACCGCGTTCTGACGATCAAGAACGGCAGCGGGATCACGAGTGTCACACAAGGCGCCGGCATCGTCAATACCGGAAAGGCGCTTGATATCAAGGCGAAGGCGCTGAAGCTCCTTGTGAACGATTCGACTTCCGCCGTTCCGCTGCAGACGACCTGGGGCATTTTGTCTACGGGCGGCGCGACGAATATCTCCGGCACGACGGAAATCGATGTCGCCGGCACGGATCGCAGCAAAGCGGTGCAGGCTTATGGCGGCACGGTGACGCTGGAAGGCCTCCATGCCAAGGTAAATGCCGCTTCCCAGGACGCAGCAACGCTTGATGTACAGGGCAATGGACGCATCAATCTCAATATCAAGGACGGCACAGTCGGCAGCAGCGAAGTTATGCTCGACGGCAACATTGTCTCCAGGGAGTCCGGCAGCCGTGTGGATGCTGCGCTTACGACCGGAACATCGTACCTCAAAGGGCTTATCTCCGGCGTCGGGACGCTCAATCTCTGGCTCCAGAACGGCGCTGCATGGCATAATGAGGAGTACATGACGCAGCCGACCGGATATGTCAGCCGTCTGTCGAACTTCACGGGCGGCAGTGACGCCTCCCATGCGGGTGTGATCTTCCAGAAGAACGCCAATGACATCACGATCGACAACTACAGCGGCTATGCGCGCGTATTCTACGAGCACGATGCCGCGACGCCGACGGTGATGAAGGGCGGCGACTTCCGCATCAAAAGCGCAGCGGGCGGCAGCGTCATCACACTGACGACGGACAATGCGGGACTCAATACGGAATCCGCAAAGGCAGCCGACAGGAATCTCGTGAACGCAGCGCTCGACGCTCTGGCAAAGAAGCTCTACTACACCGCATATACGAGCGGTCAGCGCAGCCTCTCTGGCAAGGTGGAGATCGCCGAAGGTCTGACCACATCGTCTGTAAGCAAACGCCTTGAGAACATCACGTTCGACACGGCGAGCGGCCAGGGCAGCTATGTCTATACCCCCGCTGTGGAGCCGCCGGACTCTCAGACACAGACGGAGTTCACCACCGCCATCACAGGCGACGAGATGCATGATGCTCCGTATGTGAATACCGGTGTCCGCAAGGCCGACGGCAGGTATATCTTCACGAAAGACTCCACCATTACGACCGGCAAGGATCTGATTTCGGCCGGCGCGTGGATGAGTGATATCAGCGCGGCGATATCCAGTGCCAATAATGGAAAGACACTCGATATCGATCTAAGCGGAAAGAATCTCGCCGTCAATACAAAGACGGATGTCAGCACGACTGGCATCTCGTCCATTGGGAAGGACTCGAAAGTCAATATCAAGAATGCCGGAGCCATCTCTATTGATGCAGAGAGCACGGCAGGCGGACAGACTGCGGCGCTCTTTGTCAACGGCGGCGGCGCGATCCACATTCAGAACGGCGGCAGCAACCTTGAGGATAAGGTGCTGAAGGTACGTTCCAACGGAACCGCAAAGACGAACGTTGCCGTCATCAAATCGATGAACGGTGTGAACGGTGTCGAGTCGAACATCACGATCGACGGTCTTGTCGATGTGCTGGCAGACGGAAATGATGCGGCAAACGGCAAGGGCGCAAATGAAGCGGTGAGTGCTGTCGCCTCGAAGATTGACATCGGCGGCGGTTCCATCCGTGCCATCAATGGTGCATGGGCAGCGATCCGCGCTTATGGCGAATTTGTCACGCAGAACTACGGTACCGTCAACTTCAACGTCACGAAGGGAGCGGACGGTCTCGCGAACGGTGCCGGTACGAACCGCGCTGTTGTCGAGGGCGATATCGTCACGAACGGCGGCATGGGCACGAAAGGCCGTGTGAGCGTTGGTCTCGCGACCGCGGATTCACACTGGATCGGCAACTATGCCGATACGCGCGGCTACGGCGTGACGCCGGGCCAACTCGGTGCAGTCAACCTCTTTATGAAGAACGGTGCCTATTGGAAGGGATTCTCCAACGGCTCCATGAAGGTGGAGATGAGCGGCGCGGGCACGAACTGGACAGGCTTCAATATTGGAGACAATTTGCAGCTTAAACTTTCCGACGGTGCGATCTGGCACAACGCCATCACGCCGGAGCAGAAAGACCAGGACAACAACGCCGCAATCAGCAAAGTTAAGTATTTCACGGGCGAAGGCGGCTTCATCGACATGACGGGAACGAACCGTTTCCTCGCGTCGAGTCAAAGCCTCAGCGGCGCCCCCGTAAAGACGGGTTCTTCCTCCATTGAGGAGAAGGGACTTGGCGAGACGGGCGATCTCATGATCGATGAGTTCAACGGTTCGACGACGATGCTCTATCGCCACGACGCAGCGACGCCGACGACGATCTACGGCGGAAAGGTCACGATCGGGAAAGCTGCGGCAGGCAGTCTCGTCAAGATGGTGACAGACAATGTCGGCCTCAATACGGAATCCACAAAGGCAGCAGACAAGAATCTCGTGAGCGCAGCGCTCAACGCACTCGCGAACAAGCTCTACTATACGGCCTATACGACGGGAGAGAGGAATCTCACGGGTAAGGCTGAGATCGCTGAGGGCCTCACGACATCGTCTGCAAGCAAGCGCATCGAGAACATCACATTCGATGCGGCGAGCGGCCAGGGCAGCTACGTCTACACGCCGGCAACAGAACCGAACCCGAATCCCAACCCGAACCCCAATCCAAACCCGAATCCGAATCCGAATCCGAATCCGAACCCGAATCCGAACCCCAATCCAAATCCAACCCCCAATCCAAATCCCAATCCGAATCCGAATCCAAATACGCAGATCGAATACGGT
>ERZ772973.128-NODE-128-length-48340-cov-5.17718_pt1 | contig 48340 bp, 44 predicted proteins | sample MGYA00580672_ERZ772973 | MGnify/ENA primary metagenome ERZ772973 (study PRJEB29015, sample SAMEA2737938) | human oral metagenome | biome: human oral; feature: human-associated habitat; material: dental | place: China | collected 2152 ...
TGTAATTTCCACGGATAAATAAGACCTTTGGACTTATAAAAAATCTGTGAAAATCGTAACAGCACAATTACACAAATATAGAAAATCTGTGAAATCCGTAAAAATCAGTGGGAGCTTTCGTTATATCGAACTCATGTTAAAATATTATTCGCTAACTTTCTAAGACACTATAAATTGTGTCTCTACTCTAACGCTGGTTAAGACGACCCCTAATTAGCATAGTCCTCTGTAGAGACGCAATTTATTGCGTCTTAACGAATTAGATTGTACGAGTGTTTTAACTATTGATTTGCATTATTAAGCCTCAATCCCGCTTAAGAACAAACAAGTAATCCCCCTCTATCTCTTGGGAAGTGAGTAGGTTTCCACTAAGTTGTGGGGCTTTAAGTCCTGCGAAGAATTGGGGGATACCTACAAATATACGGGCTTCGTCCCATAGGCAATCATCTATAAATTGCTGGAGTACATGAGCACCTCCCTCTACAATAAGGCTTTGTATATTTCTCTCATATAAGCAGTTACATACTTGCTTAGGCATAGAGAGTGTTGGGGAAATGGTAAGAACAACGGTAGGATCGCCCTGAAAAATGGCTAAGGTCTTAGCAAGGGAATGTTCATTGTCTATAACCAAGCGCAAGGGGTTATTCCCTACCCAATGACGCGTAGTAAGGGAAGGGTTATCTTTCTCTACCGTATGCTTGCCTACCAAGATAGCACCTTCTTGTGCCCTCCATAGGTGAGTAAGCTGCTGGGAGAAGGCGTTGGATATCCATATGGGTGCCTGCTGCGTTTGCTGCAAAGGCGCTATAAAGCCATCGCGGGTTTGTGCCCACTTAAGAATAATATAAGGGCGCTTTTGGGCATGAAAGGTAAAAAACCGCTTATTAAGTGCTTGGCTTTCAGCTTCCAAAACGCCTACGATGACCTCTCGTCCTGCTTGTCGTAAGCGCTCAATACCCTTGCCTGCTACTTTGGAATTGATATCCACACAGCCAATAATGATCTTGGGGATTTCCTTTTCTATAATTAGGTCGGCACAAGGAGGCGTTTTCCCAAAGTGTGCACAGGGTTCCAGATTCACATAAAGGGTACTTTCCTTAAGTAGGCTTTTATCCTTAACGGAGGCAATAGCATTGACCTCGGCATGAGGTTCGCCTGCCTTAGTATGCCAGCCCTCCCCTATGATTTTCCCTTCATAGACAATTACACTCCCTACTAATGGGTTGGGATAGGTATAGCCTATAGCCTTACGGGCTAAAAATAGGCAGCGCTGCATGTATAGCTCGTCTGTAGTCATCATGATAGGCGTTGGAATTTGGCTGATACCCAGCGATTTCGCTCTATATGGCTAAGATAGGTAAGTCCCACTTCTTGGCATTTCTCTTTTATCGCTGGTAAGTCTTCCACGTAAAAGCCACTAACCAAGAGCAATCCCTGAGGAAGGAGTGCTTGGGTGTAAGCAGGAATGTCTGAAAGCAAGATATTTCGGTTGATATTGGCTAAGATAAGGTTATACTGCTCCCCTATAATTAAGGAAACATCTCCTTCCTTTATAGTGATAAAAGAGCAGTTGTTCTGCTGTACATTTTCTGTGGCATTCTCCACGCACCAAGGGTCTATATCTATAGCGGTAATATCACGAGCACCACGCAAGGCTGCCATAATAGCCAAGATACCTGTGCCACAGCCCATATCCAAGACTTTGGTACCCTCAAGCGACAAAGGAAGCAATTGCTGCAACATCATATAAGTCGTTTCGTGATGACCTGTACCAAAACTCATTTTGGGGGTAATGACAATATCGTAGCGTGTATTAGGCACAGGATGGAAGTTAGCTCGTATTGTACAGAGATCCTCCACCACGATAGGTGAAAAGTTCTTTTCCCACTCCTCATTCCAATTGACCTGTTCTATTTCTGTTATTTGGTAGGAAATGGTGAATTCTGGATTGCTTAGCAGATAAATATCCTGTAAAATTTGCTCATTCCAGCTATCTTTAGGAATATATGCTTTGATCCCTGTAGGAGTATCCACAAAACTATCAAAGCCTACTTCAGCAAGTTCAGCCATAAGGATTTCAGCCCCCATCTCTGTAGGGGAAACAGTAAAATCGTACTCTATATAATTCATTATCAATGGTTAATTGTTACATTGTTTAGGCCAATTCTAAAGCAGCAATTTCTACTTTCTCACCTTCTTTTGTTTCACAGATGATAGAAATATAGTCAAATCCATTTCTTTTTACCTCTTCCCAAGAAAGACTTTTCCCATTGATCAGAGTTACCATATCTTCTTCATCTATTTCATAATCTTCCTTTTCTTCTTCATAATCAATAGAATAACCAAAATCTATATGAATTCGACAAGGAGCTATATCGTATTTTACTAAGACACGTTTTTCTACTTCCTCTAGGTCAAACTCATCACAGAACATAGCATTATAACCATGTTGATAACCATCAAAAAGCAATATTTCTTCACCTGTTTCTATATCTTTGGCTACTATTTTACAAGGAATAGCCATCTCATCCTCATAATTATCTACAATAAAAGGATACTTTCGATTCTTTATTCCCAATAATCCTCCATAATAATATACTTCAAAGAGGGTGTTTCCCTTTTTTGATTGTATATCTACCGAAAGATAATCGCCCTCTTCTACATCTTGGACATTATCACTTAAGTAAGTAGGTACTCTATTCATGAATAAACTTTTGTTATTTAGTAGGTGCAAATATAGGAAGAATCACAATGACTACCAAATATTTTTCTTGTTTTTCTACCTAAAAATTCGTATTTTTGTTAGCTCAAGATTAAGCCTCCTCTCAAATGAAAAGATATACTACTGGTATTTCCTATTGGACAAGGCAACAAAAACGAGGTGTCTTGGGACTCGTATGTTGTTGTATATTGTTACAAATAGCTTATTTTGTGATAGATATTCCCTCTCCTGCTATTGCTTTCTCTCAGGAGAATCTTATAGCTTTCCAACAGCGGATAGATAGCCTAAAAGCACAAGAGAAGGCCAAGCAATATACGATAAGTCCTTTTAATCCCAATTTCATTTCAGATTATAAGGCCTATATTTTGGGAATTTCCGCTGAAGAACTCTCCCGCTTACAAGCTTTTAGAGAGACAGGTAAGTATCTAAATTCCGCTAAGGAGTTCCAAGAGGTAACTGGAGTCTCCGATTCTCTCTTGGCTACTATAGCCCCCTTGTTCAAATTCCCTGATTGGGTGAGCAAGAAAAAGGATGGTTCTTCCTATAGCTATGACAACAAGACCTCAGCAAAGATTGTCAAGAAAGACCTCAATACCGCCACAGCAGAGGATTTACTCCCCATACGAGGGATAGGAGAAAAGCTCTCCGAACGTATCCTAAAATACCGTGAGCGCTTAGGAGGCTTCTCTTCTAAAAAACAATTAGGTGAGGTATATGGCCTTTCCGAGGAAGTCATCACAGAAGTTTGGAAATACTTTGACCTACTCACCCCTGCTCAGATTACCAAAATGGATCTCAATCTTGCCTCTAAAAAAGAACTCTCCAAGGTGCCCTATCTCAACTACAAGGAGATAGAAGCCCTACTTATCTTTCGTTCAGAGCAAGGAAATCTAAGTTCGCTAAAGGACTTACAAGCCATAGGCTTCTCTCAAGAAAAGATAGAGCAACTCAGTTGGTATCTAAAAGCAGAAAAATAGCCTCTTTTCTTTGCTGGTTGGTTAATATATTGTATTTTTGCACTTTGTTATTTCAATCTATATGAATAAGAATCATTACGCCATTATTATGGCGGGGGGCATTGGCTCTCGCTTTTGGCCAGTAAGTACTTGGGCTTTTCCTAAGCAGTTTCATGACATGTTGGGCACAGGGCAGACACTCTTGCAGCGCACCTACCAACGTTTGGCGGGCTTTATCCCCAAAGAAAATATTCTTATCTCTACCAATGAGATTTATAAAAACTTAGTAAAGACACAGCTATCCGGTATCTCTGATGATAATTTGGTCTTGGAACCCTCCATGCGCAATACAGCTCCATGTATTCTCTATGCTACTATGAAGATTCAAAAACGCAATCCAAACGCTGTTTTTATTGTAGCTCCCTCCGACCACTGGATAGAACAAGAAGATAAATTTCAGGACAATGTAAGAAGTTGCTTTACATTATGTGAACAACAGGATATTCTGATGACCTTGGGAATCAAACCTACTTTCCCTAATACAGGTTATGGTTATATACAATATGACAAAGCTGATAATAAACCCAGCAAAAAGGTTCTACAATTCACCGAAAAACCTGATTATGAACGTGCTAAACAGTTCCTCACAGAAGGAAACTACCTATGGAATGCGGGTATCTTTATCTGGCGTACACAAAGTGTTTTGAGAGCTTTTGAAAGATTCCAACCCAATTTGTTCTCACTCTTCAAGGAAGGAGAGGCAGCCTATAATACCCCACAGGAATGGGAATTTATCAGGGATAATTATGGAAAAGCAGAAAATATATCAGTAGATTATGCCATTATGGAGCCTTCGGATAATATCTATGTATATCCTGTAGGGTTTGATTGGAATGATTTAGGTACTTGGGGTTCCCTACACGAGAAATTGGCTAAGGATTCTAATAATAATGCAGTGGTCAATGCACTTACTCTCTTTAAAAACGCCTCTGATAATATCATTCGTACCGATACCAACAAGGTGGTGATTGTAGATGGTATAGAACACTATATCATTGTAGATACCGCTTCGGTATTGATGATCTACCCCAAGGAAAAAGAACAGAGCATCAAGGAACTCTTAGGAGAAGTTAAAGAGAAGTTTGGTAACAATCTCTCTTAATGGTTTAAGAAATCACCTTTTGATATACCTTCAACAGATTTTCACAGACGTTTTCGTCTGTGAATTTTTGTACATAGTTATAGCCTACCTCCCTCATCTGTTGCATACGTTCGGGCGAGGAAAGGAGCTCTACTATAGCCTGCTGAATCTCCTGCACAGTATTCTCGGTAGGGTTTATATAGATACTACCACTACCTCCAGCTTCCTCAAAGCAACTCCCTTGGGAGGTAATCACTGGGGTTTTGGAAAAGAGGGCTTCTATGATAGGAATTCCAAAGCCTTCAAAGATGGAAGGATAACAAAATATCGTTGCGGCTTGGTATATCATAGCCAACTCCTGCATAGATACCCCTGAGAGTACTCTTACTTGTGATTGCATATCATTTTTCTTGCAATAAGCCTCTATCCTATCATAATAAGCTGTTTTTTTCCCTACCATAATCAGCGGCAAGTCAGTCCTCTTGATGGCTTTCACTATCTCTAAAGCATTCTTTCGCTCCTCTATAGCCCCTACATTGAGGACAAATCGGTCAGGTAGGGCATATTTTTCTCTTACTTTGGCTTTTTCTTCCTCCGTATAGTTTTGCTTAAAAGCGGCATGACATCCCTGATACACTACCGATATTTTATTAGGATCTATATGAAAATAATCTACTATATCTCGCTTGGTCTGCTCACTGATGGCAATGATATGCTGCGCCTTTTGGGCTGCGTAGCGGAACTTGAGAGTATGTATCTTTCTGTCAAAAGCACTATACCACTGGGGAAAACGTAAGAAAATAAGATCGTGTATGGTTACTACCGTAGGAACATACTTGTATATACCCATAGGTATCTCCCCAGAAAGACCATGGTAGATATCAAGTTGCTGTTCTTTGGCAAGGGTTGTAATATGGAAGAGCCGCCAAAGACTTTTGAGCATTTTCCAAAAAAAGCCTTTGGGATTGATCTCGGTAGTCCTTGGGGTAATTTTCACCCCTAAGAATTTCCTTTTTATAGGGTTAAAAAGTACTAATTCCGTATCTGTTCTCTCTTGCAAGATACGAATCAGGTCACGGCTGTAGTTACCCAAACCACGAAAGTTATGAAAAGCCCGCTTGGCATCGAATCCTATTCTCATTTCTCTGTCTTTAAAACCTCTTTCAAAAACTTAGCTGTATAGCTCTTTTTACTCTTAGCCACTTGCTCTGGTGTACCCATAGCCACTACCTGACCACCGCCCTTGCCCCCTTCAGGGCCTATGTCTATAAGATAATCCATCATCTTGATTACATCTAAGTTATGCTCAATGATGAGCACCGTATTTCCCTTTTCGGTGAGCTTGTTAAGCACTTCCATTAGGATTTTTATATCCTCAAAGTGTAGTCCTGTAGTGGGTTCGTCCAAGATATAGAAGGTATTACCTGTATCTCGCTTGGAGAGTTCAGTAGCCAGTTTGATACGCTGCGCCTCACCCCCTGAAAGAGTGGTAGAGGGTTGCCCTAAAGTGATATAACCCAGTCCTACTTCCTGTATCGTCTTGAGCTTTCTGTAGATTTTCGGAATGGGTTCAAAGAAAGCCACTGCCTCATCTATAGTCATAGCCAGTACATCGGCTATGGATTTTCCTTTGTAGCGAATCTCAAGAGTTTCTCTATTAAAACGTTTGCCATGGCAAGTCTCACACTCTACCAAGACATCGGGAAGGAAGTTCATTTCAATCACTCTCATACCTCCACCCTCGCAGGTTTCACAACGGCCTCCCTTGACATTGAAGCTAAAGCGCCCAGGTTTGTAACCCCTGATCATTGCCTCTGGCGTATGGGCAAAAAGGTCTCGTATTTCGCCAAAGACACCTGTATAAGTGGCAGGATTAGAGCGCGGAATACGCCCAATAGGTGATTGGTCTATATCTATCACTTTGTCTATATGTTCCAATCCCAAAATCTGCTTGTAAGGCATGGGTTTTTTCAGGGCATTGTAGAAATGTGCATTGAGAATCGGATAGAGAGTCTCGTTGATTAGGGTTGATTTGCCCGAACCTGACACTCCTGTAACCCCTATCATCATCCCCAAAGGGAATTTGACCGATATACTTTTTAGGTTATTGCCTGTACAGCCTATCAGTTCTATAGAGTGTCCGTTACCTTGACGACGTTCCTCAGGCACCTCTATAGCTCGTTCTCCATTGAGGTAAGAGGCCGTCAGTGTATGCGCCTTGAGCATTTGTTTAGGAGTACCGGCAAAAATCACCTCTCCCCCACCCTTGCCTGCCTTAGGGCCTATATCAATCACATAGTCAGCATGGAGCATCATATCGGCATCGTGTTCTACTACCACTACCGAATTGCCTATATCTCGGAGTGATTTTAGGGAATTGATCAGGCGCTCATTATCACGCTGATGCAAGCCTATACTGGGTTCGTCCAAGGTATAAAGTACATTGGTGAGCTTGGAACCTATTTGGGTCGCTAAGCGGATACGCTGTGCCTCTCCCCCTGAAAGGGTTTTGGAACTTCTGCCCAAGGAGAGGTAATCCAGCCCTACATCCAATAGAAAACGCAGGCGCTCGCTTATCTCTTTAAGGATTTCATGGGCAATCTTTTCTTGGCGAGTAGAGAGCTTTTCAGGCAAGGCATCAAACCACTGTATCAGTTCGGCTATGTCCATAGCAGAAAGTTCGGCTATATTCTTATCAGCGATACGAAAATACAGTGCCTCTTTCCTCAGACGAGAACCCTCGCACTCAGGACAGGGCTTTTCTTCCATGAAATCTTTTGCCCAACGCTGCATGGAGGCGCTACTTTCTGTATCTTGGTACTGCTGTTCTATAAAATTGACAATTCCCTCAAAGTCAATAGAAAAATCACGGGTTAGCCCCATAACTTCAGATTTCTCAGAGAATTTCTCTTTTCCCCCAAAAAGAATCATATCTATAGCCTCTTTAGGGAGTTTCTCCACTGGGTCGGAGAGTTTGTGTCCAAACTTCCTAAGTATAGTTTCTATTTGCTGGAATATCCAAGTTTTTTTCTCAGCTCCTATGGCTGTGATAGCCCCGTGCTTGATAGAGAGCGACATATCAGGAATGAGCTTGCTCAGGGTTACCTCCTGTACTATTCCCAGTCCATTACAGTGCGGACACATCCCTTTGGGAGAGTTAAAAGAAAAAGTATTCGGCTCTGGCAGTGGATAGGAAATCCCTGTAGTGGGACACATAAGGTTACGGCTAAAGTAGCGAGGAACATCCTTTTTATCAGCCAGTATCATCAGGATTCCATTACCATGTCGCATAGCTGTCTGTATGCTTTCGGACAGGCGACGCTGGGTAGTATCATTGTTTTTGATCTCTAATCGGTCAATTACCACCTCTATATCATGGGTTTTATAGCGATCGAGCTTCATACCATACTCTATTTCACGAATCTGGCCATCTACACGTACCTTAAGGAATCCCTGCTTGGCTATTTGCTCAAAGAGTTCGCGGTAATGCCCCTTTCTTGACTGTACGACAGGAGCTAAGATATGGATTGCCTTGCCCTGGTACTCTTGTAGGATTAACTCTTGTATCTGGCTATCGGTATAGCTAACCATTTTCTCACCCGTACGATAACTATAAGCATCGGAGGCACGGGCATAGAGTAGGCGCAAAAAGTCATAAATTTCGGTAATTGTCCCCACGGTAGAGCGAGGTGACTTGGAAGTAGTCTTCTGCTCAATGGCAATCACAGGGGAGAGACCATCTATCTTATCTACATCAGGGCGTTCCAGTCCGCCTAAGAACTGACGAGCATAAGCAGAGAAGGTTTCTATATAGCGGCGTTGTCCTTCAGCATAAATCGTATCAAAGACCAAAGACGACTTACCACTACCTGATAAGCCTGTTACCACCACCAGTTCATAACGAGGAATCTGTACATCTATATCCTTGAGGTTATGTACTCTTGCCCCTTGTACTATAATATTTTTATCTTTTTTCATATATTGCAAATGCCAACAAAATTAAAAGAAAGTACTTACTTTTGCCCTGCAAACCTCCCTATAAGGACGACCTGCTACAAAAGTAAGTAACTACATTGAAAAAACTAATTTTATTAAAAAAACTATGTCTAATTAAGGAATTTAGGTAGTTCCCAATGATGCTTTAAGGAGAGCATACGTACAACTATCACCACACAGATCGTTACAAATACTACCCAATTGTGATAATCAACCATGATCCCATTGAGCAAGAAATACACCGTACCTCCTGCTACACAGGCGGTTGCGTAGATTTCTTTCTGAAAAATAGCAGGCATCCTATTGGCCAAGACATCACGAATGACCCCTCCAAAGCTCCCTGTCATAGTACCCAATACAATAGCTATGGTGGGAGAAAGGTCAAAGCGGAGCGCTTTTTCCAAACCAATAATGGTAAATACCCCCAATCCAATGGCATCAAAGAGCAATAACCAGTAGTTCCAGTGTGCGGCAAACTTTCGCTTGAAAAGAATGGTAAAGGCCACACTCAAAGCAATCATAAAGATATACATGAGGTTTTTCATCCAAAAGACAGGAATACTCCCAATCATAATATCGCGAAGTGTTCCCCCTCCGACCCCTGTAACAAAAGCCAAGATGAACATACCAAAGACGTCCATACGGCGCTCTAAACCGAGCAATACACCTGAAATTCCGAAAACAAAGGTACCTATAAGGTCCCACAAATAAATAGGGTCTGTAACGATGGCCGTCATCTCTTGGCTTAGGCTACCCCATAGCGTGATTTCGTTCATTTTTTATGATTCTATAAATGGTTTTATAGCACTAATTAGGTTGGCTGTAGGTTGGAGGGCTTCAGTACGCCATACGAGTTCTCCTCTATGGAAAATCATATAAGTAGGAATTCCGTTGATCTGTAGCTTCTTGGTAAGTTCCTTGTTCTTATCAATATCAATTTTGATCACACGTACTGCTTCTCCCAAGGAATCGGCCACTTGCTGTATAGAAGTGCTCACATCCTCAGTCAGATAATGCCAGCCCGCGTAAAAAACAATAAGTACGGGCTTACTAGTGCTTATTATATCTCCAAATACTGACATATTTATTATAGTTTTTCTTTTATAGCTATCACGCTGCAAATATAAGATTTTTTTCTAAATTAAGCGCCCTTAATGTGCTTAATTTTGCAGGTCTGTGGGAGTATTTTTATCCTTTTTCCTGAGTTCTATAACGGTAATTTCAGGCGGCATCCCTACACGACCTGGGAAAGCTAAGTAACCAAAACCACGATTTACGTTGATATACTTGCCCTTTTCCTTATAGATTCCCCCCCAATACTTATAGCGCCAACTGGCGGGACTCCACTTGATCACCCCAGGGATTTCTATACCAAACTGCATTCCATGAGTATGTCCGCTTAGGGTTAGGTGAATAAAGTTGGGGCTATCTATTACCTCATATTGCCAATGAGTAGGATCGTGAGAGAGGAGCACTTTGAAATCCTTCTTATCCACCTCTCGTAAGGCCTGCTTAAGGTCTCCTTTTTTGATAAAGCCTTCTCCCCAGTTTTCCACACCTACTACTGCAATACGTTGCTGGCCACGGGAGAGGAACACAGATTCATTATTAAGCAAACAAAAACCCAACTGCTGATGTATTCCCTTAAGGTCTTCTAAATTTTTGAGCTTGTCCTGTGGTGAATCCCACTGTACATAATCCCCATAGTCATGGTTACCCAATACAGAATATACCCCATCTTTGGCATGTAATTGTTTAAAGTGCGAGATCCAAGGGAGCATCTCTTCTGCCTTGTTATTGACCAAATCTCCTGTGAAGAAGATTACATCGCCCTTTTGGGCATTGATCATATCTATACCATATTGTACCTTTTCAGCATTGTCAAAACTTCCTGAATGAATATCGGAAATATGCACGATACGATACCCATCAAAGGCCTGAGGAAGGTCGTCAAAATAGAGTGTATGCTTTATCACCCGAAAGTTGTACTTACCCAAAAGCATTCCATAGATCATTCCTGCAAAAGGAATGGCTGCCACCCCCATTCCTATAAGGCTTACAAAGCGCCTACGAGAGGGTATTACTTTCTCCTTTTTCAAGCGAAAAGGTGCACAAAGCAAGCGTACCAGCGTCTCCCCTAAGAAGAATATACTTATAAGCGTAGCAAACAAGAGCCATGAGAGGAAGAGCCCAAAGGAAAATTGCCTATGGCTGTCCCATACGCCTGAAAAGGATTCATTCCAATAGTATAGGAAGTAGAAGAAGAAAAAAGCTGATAGTATATAATATAGGTAAGTAAAAACCTTATATTTTACCGCCTTACGTACACAAAAAGCACTCAAAAGTACCATCAGTACATAGAAGATACAAAAATAATTGATAAAATGATGCATTTCTTATCCTATTAAACAGCCCGCAAAAATACAACAAAAAGCAAGCATGTTGCACTATGATAAAGATATTTTTAACAAAAAACACCTATTTTGGATAGGCAATACGCAAGTGATAGATATTAAAGAGTTTTTCCTTGAGTACCTTCTTGATCTTCTCTATATCCTTGAAAGTAATATCAGCATTGAGGTATTGCTTTTCCTCTATTTGTTTTTTTATAATCGTTTCCACCAGTGCATCAATAGCTTCGGTAGTGGGATTGACCAAGCTCTTAGAAGCTGCCTCTACCGAATCGGACATCATAAGAATAGCCGTCTCTTTGGAGAAAGGAATAGGCCCTGAATAGCGGAAATCGTCCTCATTGAAAGGTCCCCCTGAGTCCAACTGTTTTTTATAGAAATAGTAAATAAGGCTATTGCCATGGTGGGTTCGGATAAAGTCTATAATATGATCAGGGATATTATTTGCTCTTGCCATCTCAATACCATCTATCACATGGCTCTTGATAATCTTAGCACTCTCCACGGCAGTGAGTTCATCATGAGGATTGACCGAAGTTTTCTGGTTTTCAGTAAAATAAAGAGGATTCTTCATCTTACCTATATCATGATAGAGTGCCCCTACACGAACCAACATGGCATTGGCTCCTATGGCCAATGCACTGGCTTCAGCCAAATTGGACACTTGCAAGGAGTGCTGGAAAGAGCCAGGTGCTTTTTCGGAGAGTTCCCTTAACAATTTATTGTGTGTATCTGAAAGTTCCAAAAGAGACACATTGGACACCAAGCCAAATATTTTCTCATACATATAGGTGAGTGGCTGGATAAAAAGTGTCAAAAATCCATTGAGAATGAAAAACCCAATGGTGAGATAATTAATTCCCTGAAGGCTACCAGTGGATATCATCAGTTGGCAAAGATAGGTTACTATATAAGCTATAACTATATAAGTAATAGTTAAAAATAGATTAATCCTATAGTGCATTCCCTTAGTGTCCAGCAGGAGTACACCCGCCACAATGGCATTGGTATAGATAAATTGGAAGCTATTAGGTACAATAAACCCGATAAGTAGCAAGGTAATCAGGTATAAGAACATACCTAAGCGCAGGTCAAAGAAAGCCTTCATCACCAGTGGAAAGATACAAATAGGCAAAGCATATATATAATCTGTATCTACCTTAGCTGTCCAAGACACTCCCGCTACAAAGAGCAATATGGTTGTAAAAATAAGGGTTACAATATTATTATTGGTGAACAAATCCTTCTTGAAATGATACAAATAGAGCAATATCATACTCACCAGCATAGATATAATAAGTATATACCCCAATAGTGATAAGGTAGTGAGATGCTCCGAACTATTGAGAGCGTACTCCTTTTGTAAGGAAGTGAGCATAGCAAGCCGCTCTCCTGATACAAATTGCCCTTTTTCTATAATGAGTTGTCCTTTTTTGACAATCCCATACGAATGAACAATATTCTTAAGATGCTCCTCCAAAGTACGTTGGGTAAAGTGCTCATTGACAAATATATCGGGCAGCATTACCTCCGATAGAATCGTATAGTAGGTATCCATATAGGGAGCAAAGGGCTTCTCTGCAAAATAAGAAAGTACGGCCTCCTTCAATTGGTTAAGGAAAAAGAATTTGTTAGGAGCAAAGGTAAATACCTCATTTCCTTCCACCAAGAATACTTGCTTATCAGTCAGTTCTCCAGAGGCATAAAACACCCCATGGCGGTAGGCTTTCTTAAGAAAATCCTCCCCCTTGTGCAAGAGTTTTTCTTGAGTGACAGCCTCCACCGAAGCGAAGTAAGTCAGTGCTTTTTGGTAATAATTCTTCTGAACAGAAGCCAATACAGTGGTATCCCTAAAGTAATAAGTAGGCGATTGGCTCTCAATATATTGCTTCTCTTTGGCTAACTGTTCATTTGTTTTCTTCAGGGTAAAGTCAAAAGGAGCATATAGTGCGGGATATAGCCAAGGCTTACCTGCCTGAAACTCATAGGAGAACTTGCTCCCTTTGGGCAAAAGGAAGATAATGGCCACAACCAGCACTACTGCCAAAAAGAGCTTGTAGAGTAGTCCTTGCTTGGCATATAGCTTGTACCAAAAATGCTTTATAGCCATAAGTGTATGGAGTTAAAAACGATTAGTCTCTTAGTAGTGGCAGGGTAGAACAACGCAAAAGTCCTTCCTGCTTGGCTATCTCAGCATAGGGAATTTCCTCTACCGTAAAACCTTGCTGCCTAAGCCAATTATTTAGGCGAGTAAAACTACGTTCAGAAACTACCACCTCTGGTGAGATAGAGAATACATTGCTGAACATTTGGTACATCTCCTCACGTTCTATATGAAAGAGGTTGTCCTTACCAAAGAGATCTACCAAATATTGGTATTCCCGTTCGTTACGGAAACCACCCTTGTAGATAATCCCTTTATTTATTCCCACAGGCTGAAAACAACAATCCAAATGTAGCGCATTATCGCGAGGTTCTGTGTTGGACTTAACCAAGTCAAAGGCCTTCACTATCTTATTAGGAAAGAGTACTTTAAGCAGCTCTACCCCTTCCCTATTGGTACGTGCGGTCTTATAATTTGCATAATCAGCTCCATAGTAAGTACCTACAAAGATATGATCATTCCAAGGCATCACATCGCCCCCTTCTATATGTATTTCAGGGGAAGGAACGATATATTGAGAAGGAGGAATCTGGCGAACGATGTACTCAATAGCTCTATATTCTTCCTCTCGCTCAGGGAGAATATTAGCCTTAATAAACTTATCCTCAATGACAAAACCAATATCACGGGTGAAAATCTGGTTGCAATTCTCTATTAATTCAGGTCGGTATACTTCTACCTCATATTTTTTAAGCACCTCGGCGAAAGCCTCCATTTCAGGGATCATATCCGCTTCTATAGGATAAGTTCCTGCCAATATATGTTCTAAAGATTTTGGGTCGTAAGCCTCCTGAGCAGTAGGGGTAGCTCCATTGCTCTGAGCAGTTCCTAAGATAACAGCTCGTAGGCGATTAGTCTCATTCTTTACTTGTATTTTCATCATGGTCAATTTTGGTGCAAATATACGGAAAATATATGAAATATTTATTTGGTGAAAAAAAGAAAAAATTATATCTTTGCCTGCTTAAACAATAATTTTCAATACCGTGAAAAAACATATAACTATACTATTACTACTGCTCACTTGCACAGTGAGTATGGCACAAATTACTGTTGGAGTACGGCTGAATAATCCACTACTATATGGATCTTCTGTTTCTCCTTTGTATGATAAAGAGGATAAAGAATTAGCCACTAATGCTCATTGGTTGGGCTTGCATTCAGGAGTCTTTGCTCGTATCCCTCTGAAAGAAAAACATTGGAGACTCCATACAGAGCTTTTGTATAAAACCGAAGGAACGACCGCCATTTATGATGAAGATTGGGACACCCGAAAATATTTCACTTTCCAATATATAGATGCCCCTATTCTCCTACAATGGGAAGGCAAACGTATGTTCAGGGGATATCTACAAGTGGGGCTTTCTCCCAAATTCCTAACCCATGCTTCCTATACAAAAGGAAGGTTCAACTATGATGAGGAGAATGTCACCCCACACTTCCACAAGTTTGTCCTTACAGGACAGTTAGGCGGGGGCGTACTTTGGGATATCAAGCGTGTGGTAATCACCACCGATGTGCGCATGTCTTGGAACCTTACTCCTATTACAGGTCACCGTGTTCGTGGCGTAGATTTTAGCGATAGTATAGGCTTTTCTCTCGCTCTTGTATCAGTAGGGGTAGGGTACAAACTGGGGTATAAAAAGAGTAATTAACAAGTCAAAGCATGAAACAACATGAAGAAGTCATCAAGATTATGGAAGAAAACGGAGGATGGGCTACCCTTGGTTTTCTTTATCATCATGTAGATACGTCTGAGTGGAAAACAAAAACGCCTTTTGCTACCATTAGGCGAATTGTTCAGGACGAACGTTTCTTTTTCAAAATAAAAGCAGGACTATGGGCACTGAAAAGTCATAAAGAGCAGCTTTTACAGAAATTTGAATTAGAAGTATCCGCTAAGAAAGAACAAGATTTTTCCCATTCCTATTTCCAAGGATTATTGGTTGAAATAGGAAACCTCAAGGGATACCACACATATATCCCGCCGCAGGATAAGAATAAACTATTCCTTGATAGAAAATTAGGTAATGTCTCTTCCTTAGATCAGATATTAGATTTCACCTATCCTGAAGTGATCAAAAGAGCCAAAACCATTGATGTTATATGGTTCAATGAGCGGAAATTCCCTCATGCTTTCTTTGAAGTAGAACATACCACTGATATACAAAATTCACTACTAAAATTCAACGAGTTACAAGATTTCTACACTAAGTTCTATATCCTTAGTGCTGCAGAAAGAAAACGAGAATTTGAACAGAAAATAGCCTATACTTCCTTCAAAGATATAAGAAACAGGGTTTCTTTCATTGATTATGATTTTGTAGCGAACTTACATACCAAGAGCTTTGAACTACTGAAAATAGGACAATTATAAAATATAAAAAATTGCAATAATCAAATCTATTTTAGTCACAACAGCTGTAAAAGATAAATTATGGAAACATTTGAGATTATAATTCAAGAATTACTATCAAGAACTATTAGTGTCCAAGCTCAAAATATAGAAGAAGCTATAGATAAAGTAAATCAGATGTATAGAAAGACAGAAATTGTTTTGGATGCTGAAGATTTTGTTGAAAAGGAAATAATACCTGTAACTTTAAAAAATGAAAAAGAGGTTTTAATAAAAGAAATTATTGAATACTTATATGAAGATGAGAAGAAAAATTTTGAAGAGTCAGAAAAACCAAATAACCATATTTTTTGTAAAATAGAACGATTAAAAACTTTAATAGATTAATTCTTTCTATTCAATATTTACCATGAAAATTACAAAAAACGATTGAATATTAACTCTTTATAACCCCAACCCTTAAACAACTATAGAAAACACAAATGGAATCCATAGATTTTAACAAACCCATTACTGAATACGGAGAAGATAATATACAGACCCTTGAGTGGCAGGAACATGTACGTATGCGCCCCGGTATGTATATAGGTAAGCTCGGCGATGGCTCCTCGGCCGATGATGGGATCTATATCCTACTGAAGGAGGTGATTGATAACTCCATAGACGAGTTTGTCATGGGGGCAGGTAAGCAGATAGAGGTACGTATAGAGGACAACAAGGTTACTGTACGTGACTTCGGGCGTGGGATTCCCTTAGGAAAAGTAGTAGATGTAGTCTCCAAGATGAATACAGGAGGAAAATATGATTCTCGTGCCTTCAAAAAGTCTGTAGGGCTCAATGGAGTAGGTACCAAAGCCGTTAATGCGCTTTCCTCTTACTTCTATGTAGCATCTGTACGTGATGGTCAGCGAAAGAGTGCCACATTCTCCTTGGGGGTATTACAAGAAGAATCTCCCTTGGAAGCCTCCAATGAAAAACGAGGTACCTTGATAACATTTGTCCCAGACGGAACCATCTTCAAGAACTACAAATTCCGTTCGGAATATGTGGTAAGGATGCTTAAGAACTATACCTACCTCAACCCTGGGCTTACTATTGTATATAACGGAGAAAAGTTCTTCTCTGAAAATGGCTTGGAAGACCTGCTCAAGGAAGATAACAACGAAGAAGATTTTGCCTACCCTATTATCCACCTCAGTGGAGAGGATATAGAGATTGCCCTTACCCATAGCAAAAGCCAGTATAGTGAGCAATATTACTCATTTGTCAATGGGCAGAATACCACCCAAGGAGGTACCCACCTCAATGCTTATCGTGAGGCTATTGTGGCTACCTTACGCAACTATTATAACAAGCCCTATGATGCTTCAGATATTCGTAAGTCCATCATCGGGGCTATCTCTATCAAGGTGATGGAGCCTGTTTTTGAGAGTCAAACCAAGACCAAATTAGGTTCTACCGAAATGGGCGAAGGTATGCCTACTGTGCGTACCTATATTACCAATTTCGTACAAAAACACTTAGATGACTACCTACACAAGCAGCCTGAGATTGCCGAAGAGATACAAAAGAAAATCCTCCAAGCAGAACGCGAACGTAAGGAACTATCGGATATCCGTAAGCTTGCCCGCGACGGAGCTAAGAAAGTGAGCCTACACAACAAGAAACTACGCGATTGCCGTATTCACCTGACCGATAGTAAGCACGAACAAGCCCTTGAGAGTACGCTATTTATCACCGAGGGGAACTCTGCCTCTGGTTCTATCACCCACTCGCGCGATGCCAATACCCAAGCCGTTTTTTCTCTACGAGGAAAACCGCTAAACTCATTTGGGAAAACCAAAAAAATTGTCTATGAAAATGAGGAGTTCAACCTCCTACAAGCTGCTTTGGATATAGAGGACTCTATAGAAAACCTACGATATAACAATATTGTCCTTGCCACCGATGCCGATGTAGATGGAATGCACATTCGCCTGCTACTCATTACCTTTTTCTTACAGTTCTTTCCTGAACTGATCAAAGAAGGACATGTCTATATCCTACAAACGCCCCTATTTCGTGTGCGCAATAGCAAGGAAACCATCTATTGCTATACTGAGGAAGAGCGTGTCAATGCCATAGATAAGCTCAAAAACCCAGAGATCACCCGATTCAAAGGGTTGGGAGAAATCTCCCCCGATGAGTTCAAGCACTTTATAGGTCAGGATATGCGCCTTGACCCTGTAATGATGGACAAGGCCATGCATATAGAGAAATTATTAGACTTCTATATGGGGAACAACACCCCTGAACGCCAAGATTTTATCATCAATAACCTCAAATACGAGGTATAGCTAAAGCAAATCCCCACAAGTAGCTTATATATTTGTGGGGATTCATTTTTTTGTAGTTTTTATTCTATTTATCAATATTAATACTATCTCTTATAGGAATAAATATTCTCTCTTTGGGAAATTCAAATGAATCATAATATTCCTTTTTTGTAGAATAACGGATGTCTTTAAAAAGAAATTTCCCATCATAAGCATCTATATAATACTTACGTGCGGAACCTTCTTCTCCACAACTAATAAATTCTAATGAATAAACGTATTTTCCTTCTATTTTCATTCGGCTAAAGAAACATCTTACAAATCTTCCTTGGTAAGGTTCAAAGATATCTACCCCAAGAGCATTAAGAATAATATTTCTTACTTGTTCTATACCTATAAAATAGTAGTCATCATAATATTTAGTTTCTATAAGCTCTCCTTTGCGGTTAAAAGTACGTGTAGGACCTACCTCACAATCACTTACATAGAAAGTCTTTTCTATAAGCCTACCTTTTCTGTCATATATCTTTACTGTTTTCAAAGGCTCATTTCCAAAAGAAGAATTTCCTCCTCCAAAAACTATAGTCATTCTAGCACCTGAATTTTTGCCAAAAAGAGAAATATCTATGTTATTCTTCTTTTCAAATTCTATTTTTATAGAAAAAGTACCTTTAAGTTTATCATAATATTTTTCTAATTCTCGTTTACACTCCTCATCTTCGGGGTAATTATAGCAAATATCCAATAACATTTTGTACGTTTTCAAATCTACTATATTAACTTTTTCTGTATAATTATCATGGCAATAATCATAGCCTTTGATGACTTGAGTTTTACCTATAGCTACTATAAAGATCACTAATAAGATACATCTTTTGTTCATATTATTTTTTATCTAATTCTCCGCTGATGCAAACTTGCGGCTCATGTCTTATTTTTAACAGTACATTTGATACATTACCTATATTAGCATTCTCTTAAATCAAAAAAAAACTTTATTTCATTTAGCAATTCTTTTTCTGTTATATTTCTTCTTTTTTTATTACTTCTAATTTATTTTCATTGATTATTTCAAAATCAAAATCATAGCTAATAATATTATTTTGACAATAATTATAAGTAGATATATACTAATTTATCCTCTTTCTTAATTCCTATAGCACATGTATCAGCTTCCCATAGATCTATGACTTCTACCTGTGAAATGTCAAAAGTTTTTCTTAAAATATTAATAAAATTTACTATAGTAACATCTTTCATTTTTTATAAATCTTCCATCTGTTAATAATTTCCTTATTGTAGAATTTCCATTTTTTAGAGCTTCTTCTACAGTTTGATTAATAAACTCACCAGGCACTTCTGCTCTTATTGAGGATTTTCTATATGTTGATATAAAAGAATCTACAGACTTATCTAAACTATCAATAATCTGTTGAGTAATAGGGCTATTAATATTTAGTTTATACTTCTTTACTAAAAATATTTTACTGTTATCTACATCGTCTATCTTTGATTCAATCTTATTACAATCCAACCCAAAAACATCTACTTGTATATTGCTATCAAACATACGCATAGAAGTTAGGGTTGTTGCCTGCAAGACCTATAGAGTCTTGAGAGATGTATAAGCCCGTTTCGGGTGAGTAGTACTATGGTTTTAGCAACACAGCTGAAATATTAGTCAATTTCTAAAACCTCTATTTCTCCTAAAATTATTCTTGTGTCTTCACTAAAATACAAAATATCTCCTACTTGTAATTCTAAATAATCGTGAAAAAAAACTATTTTTACAATAGATTTTTCTCCCGGAGATAAATAATTTCTATCTTTTAGATGTATTTCCCCAGAATAATTTTTTCCATTTATGCTAAACAAAGGACGATAACCGTTTGAAAAAGGGGTTTTGCGCGCTTCTTTATATAAGAAAAGGTTAGCATTAATTCTCATATACATTTCATTTTAAGTTTATTTAAATCTGTGTTTGGTATTTCAAGCCCCGCTGGTGTGCTTCTTATAGCGAGTGCCTATACCAATTGAGTTACTATTTTATATTACGTTGATTGTCAGAATTTTGTGATTTAACAACACATATTAGACATTACCAATAAAAACATATTTTTCAAATAGCAATTATCCAGCCTAATATAAAAAATAATATCCATATAATATGCAAAACCCAAACAATTATTGCCCTTTGAGTATCTCTTATTTTCTTTTGCCAAAGGTATAATAACAAAGAACAAATCACTACATACACCCCAAACAATATGTAATACACTTGATATTGCCACAGAGGTGGTTTGTATATTTCATAATCCATTCGTTGCATTAGATCTTCTGTATCAAACCAACTTCCAGCCATCCAAGAGAACTGAAATATCGCAAAAATATTATAAATCCAAAATAAAAATATAATTTTATATAGTTTCATTATTTTAAAATTTTTATGATTATTTTTACTTTAAAAAATCTATTCACCCACTGACACTAATGTGTCGCTTGTGCTTGCGATTGATTAGGTTTTGATATCTTGAGTTTCATTAATGGGTAGGTTGTTATGACTTTAATAATACATCTGATACATTATCTTACTAAAGAAAAAGTAAGACAATTCAAATTCATTTTCTGCCATTCCTTTTTTATTTCTTCAGAAACCAAAATACTCTTTTCACTATCCACACATATCCAATCTTTGGTAAGTGTAGCTATTTTCAAAGGATCATAAATGGCATTAAGAAAAACATAACTCTTCTTCGCTTCATCTCTTATCTTAAAGTATGATTTCTCCCAATCAATACATTCTTCTGTTTGCAGGAAGTTAATGATCTTGTAATTGTGTTTTATCTCTTCATCATTAGTATTAAATAGCTTAAAGGACAACAATTGTATCTCCTCACTTATCTTAGAATCTTGCAAAATAACATCTTGGAATCTTTCACTCAACAAGTAAATCCCAAAATAGGGAGTGATAAGATCTTGATCAAAGAATAATTTCTCTTCTCCATATAGCTTAAAATTAATGTAATCAAAAGATTCTTCTAACTGCATTCCATAATTGATTAACCAACGATTATCATTAAGGTCAATCATTTCTAACATGAAATTCTCTTCCGTGATATGTTCACTATAATTCTTTATTGCATAATATTTCATAAAACTAATCTTTACATTTTATTTTACCACTCATAAGCCCTTTCTGATATGTTAGCCTATACCAGCGAGGGCAAATATACAAAAAATTATACCACTACACAATAAAAAAATCTCTAACCTTCAGGGTCAGAGATTTATATTTTTTATAGGTATTCCTTACAACACATCTATCACTTTGGAGAGGCGCTGGGTGATTTCCTCAATAGAGCCTATACCATTGATAGGGTGATATTTGCCTTGTTTTTTATAAAAGTCAATAAGAGGGGCGGTTTTTTGATTGTATTCTACAAAGCGATTGCGAATTTTGCCTTCGTCTTGGTCATCAGAGCGCCCACTTACTTTGCCTCGTTCTACAAGTCTTTTGATAAGTTCTTCATCATCTGCATCAAGTGCCAAAGTCGCACTGATATTCATCTGTTTAGAAGCCAAGAAAGCATCTAACGCTTCGGCTTGGGCTATGGTACGAGGGAAGCCGTCAAAGATAAAGCCTGCTGCATTGGGGTACTTTTCTATTTCCTCTTGGAGCATTTGGATCGTTACCTCATCGGGAACAAGAGCACCCTTATCCATATAAGATTGAGCTAATACTCCGAGCTCTGTACCATTTTTCAAGTGATGACGGAACAAATCGCCTGTGGAGATATGTACCAAACCATATTTTTCTTTCAGGAAAGCTGCTTGTGTTCCCTTTCCAGCGCCTGGTTTTCCAAACAAAACCAAATTCTTCATATTTTCTATATTTAATTGATATATTTCTGGGAGATTTCGTCCTAATTCGTCATAGTCTAAGCCATAACCTACGATAAAGCGGTTGGGAATAGAGAAGCCTATATGGTGTATAGGTAAGTCTTTCTTATAGGCTTCGGGCTTGAAGAAGAGTGTAGCAATGCGCAAGGAAGCCACTTGCTTGTCAGCAAAGAGGTTATAAATCTCCTCCAAGGTATTACCTGTATCCACTATATCCTCTATCACTACTACATCACGACCTGCTATATCCTTAGGAAGACCTAAGAGTTGTCTTACCTTGTGGGTGCTTTGCATACCCTCATAAGAGGAAAAGCGTACAAAAGCAATCTCACACTCACCCTTATAAGCGCGGACAAAATCCGAGGCAAACATGAAGGAGCCATTGAGTATAGAAATGAAAAGAGGTCTCTTTCCCTGCATCTGCTGCTCCACCTCTTGAGCAAGCCTTTTGATCTCTTGAGCAAGTCTTTCGCTGGAGATATAAGGGCGGAACTCTTTATCAAGTATTTTAATTAGCATAAACAGTGTTTTTAAAGCTACAAAGGTATGATTTTTTTATCATATAATGATATTTTTTTTATATTTTTATTTTATAGAAATGAAGCCCTCCCTTCAAAGGTAAAAATAAACTACTTTTCTTTTTGTGAGAATAGCTAAAATTGCTACCTTTGCCCATTAAAAAAGTAGATTTGTACGCCATTTTAGATATAGAAACCACAGGAGGTAAGATGGGTGAGGAAGCCATTACAGAAATTGCTATCTATCGCTTTGACGGTCGGGAAGTTACCGATCGCTTCATCTCACTTATCAATCCCGAAAGGAAGATAGACGACTTTGTGGTACGCCTCACTGGTATTTCCAACAAGATGGTTCGCCAAGCGCCGAAGTTCTATGAGGTAGCCAAGCGAATTGTAGAAATAACAGAGGGGTGTATCTTGGTTGCCCACAATGCAGCCTTTGACTATCGTATCCTGTGCTTAGAGTTTCGCAGATTGGGCTTTGACTACCAGCGTAGTACCATCTGTACGGTGGAGATGTCCCAGCGCCTACTCCCCGATGAGCCTTCGTATAGCTTGGGTAAGCTCGCTCGTTCGTTGGGTATTCCACTTTCTGACCGACACCGAGCCAATGGAGATGCCATGGCCACAGTACACCTCTTTAAGCTCCTTTTGGACAAGGATACCCAAAAGGTAGCCCTAAGCGAGTTTGTCAAGCAGAATCTCTCTACCCTACCCATTCACCTGCTTTCGCTCTTAGATGGGCTACCTAATCAGTTGGGCGTATATTACCTATATGACAAGGCGGGAAAACTACTGTTATTGTCCAAGAGTAAGAACATCTATAAGCGGGTCAATGAGCACTTTACCTCGGAGGGAAAGCGAGATCTTTTTCTTAGGAAGCATGTAGGGAAGGTCATGTACGAGCTTACAGGTACCATGCTGATTGCCTCACTCAAGGAAGCTGAAGAACTTCAGGCACAAGCCGCTCTGAGCAAGTATAAGAAAAAGAAGACCTATCCCTTTGCTTTGGTTTGTCATAAGAACAAGACAGGCTATCTCTGCTTTTCTGTCGTGTTAAGAGCAGGTGCCAAACAGCCCTTAGCTATTTTTGAAAGCAAAGAAGAGGGGCTGAATATGCTCTTTGAGATGACTGAGCGCTATGGGCTTTGTACCAAACTCAATGGTTTTTCCAAGGCCCATACCTACTGCTATAACCACTCTATCGGTAAGTGTGCTGGTGCTTGTATGGGCGATGAAGTCGTGGAGACCTATAACCAGCGAGTGGAGGAAGCCCTCGCTCACTATAGCCTTGTGGGCAGAACCTTTGCCCTTATAGATAAGGGGCGTAATGTACATGAGAAAAGTGTAATCCTGATAGAGGATGGTAGGATCAAGGGCTATGCCTTTATCTCTCTAAATTATCAGCTTTCCAAACCTATCCTTGAGCGACACCTCACCCCACTAACGCATAACGCTGAGATGGCACACTTAGTAGAACACTACTTACGTACGCACCCCTTGGCCAAGCAAATAGAGATAAAAGATTAACATCTTAGGGGAAAAATCACATTTTTTGTGTAACTTTGCCCCCACGAAAAGAGATATTTTTCCTATGAAAAAACGTACTGTGCTGAATTTGTTATTCTTAGCACTCATTATTTCATTCTTTACCACTAACTTAGGGTATGAGGCCAAGATACTCCTACAACGGATTTTCTCCTCACAAGTGGAGTTCCTCACTCAGGACAAACAATACACTATAGACCCTGATTGGACACTGAAAGATAGGGACGACAAGCAATTTTCTTTCACTCAATCTGAAGGGAAGGTCAGGTTTGTCTATTTCTTTTCCTCTTGGCGGGCAATGAGTATAGCCGACCTGATAGGTATAGACAAGCTCTATAAGGATTATCATGACAAGGTAGCTTTCTATATCATCACCAACGAGTTACCCCAGCCTGTAGAACAAAAGCAACGGGATCGGAAATTCACCTTCAAGGTTACTTACCTTATCCAAGGGGTGAAGATGCCCTTTGATCCTGAGCGTATCCCCTCTGGCTATATCATAGATAAGCAAGACAGAGTAGTTGCTCAGGGCTTCGGAAATACCCGATGGAACAGTGATAAAGTACGTGAATTATTGGATACACTCATAAAATAACACATACAAACCTTATAAAAATATTGTCCTATGAATATAAAAACGAAGCTATCACAAATCTTCAAAAATAAAAATGTACGCTTTTGGGGCTTGCAGGTATGCTTGGCCTTATTTCTCCTTTTTGCAGGTATCTATGCTGTACTGCTCTCCTTGGACGGTTTCACAAGGCATGGAGAATTTATCGTAGTTCCTGACCTTGAACATGTTTCACTAAGCAAAGCCCAAGAGCTTTTAGAGAAAAGCCACCTGCGTTACGAAGTAAGAGATTCTACGTCCTACAACAAGGAATATCCTCCTTATACTGTTATGAAACAGACTCCTGAGGCCAATGAAAAAGTAAAGAAAGACCGCAAGATATATCTTACGCTCAACCCTACCAACTTTAGGAAAATAGACCTACCTAATATTATCCGAAGACCTATAAAGGAAGTACGTCCCAATCTGGCTTCTCTCAATATTAAGATCGGTAGAGTTACTTATGTCAATGATATCAGTAAGGATGCTGTACTAAGAGCTTTCTGCAAAGGAAAAGAAATCAAGCCTGGCGATAAAATCCTTGAAAATTCAACTATAGACTTAGAATGTGGCAATGGATTCTCCATGACTGAACCCAATAATACCGCTGGTAGTAGCTCACAAGAAGGCAATGGTACAGATAATTCAGAAGGTATAGACTTTTAGTTAAATCTTTTAGAATATTTCTCATTATCAAAGAATAAATTGTATATTTACACCCCAAAAAAATAACCAAATGAAAAAGATATTACTTTCCATACTTTGTATGAGCCTATATGCTTGCCAAGAGAGCAAGCCCGCTGAACCTGAAGTTACCCAAGAAGAAGTAGATAAGCAAGAAGCCCAAAAGCGCTTAGCTGATCTGGGAGACGAGGTTGATGAGTATCCTTCGTTTAAGGAGTGTGAGAGTATCACCACTAAGGACGAAAAACTCAAGTGCTTTACAGATAGGCTCTCCAAGGCTTACCAAGAGGCACTCAACAGCCAAAAATTAGCCATTGGCGGTGCCCTAAGCGATACTATAAAGGTAACCCTTGTAGTGAGCAACGAAGGGGTACTAAGTGTAAAGAGTGTAGAGGCCTCCGATAATACACTGGAGTTGCTGCCCGACTTGGAGAAAATCCTAAAAGATAAGACCGCAGGATTCGAGTTCGTTCTCACTCCAGCCAAGAAAAACCAAGTGAATGTTACCACTGAGTATGTACTTCCCTTGGTGATTGATGTAAAATAAAATCATAAAGCCATGCCTAAAATACTATTAGTTGAAGATGAAGCCTCCATACGGCGTGTGCTGGGTAGTATCCTCAGTGAAGAGGACAAAAGCTATCAGATAGAAGAAGCTACCAATGGGCAGGAGGCTATGGATATGATCCAGAAAACAGACTATGACCTGGTACTCTGTGATATAAAAATGCCCAAGAAAGATGGTCTGGAGGTGCTTTTGGAAGCCAAAGCCCTCAAACCCACCTTACGTATAGTGATGATTTCAGGACATGGCGACTTAGAGACGGCTGTACAAGCCATGAAAATGGGTGCTTTTGACTATATAGCCAAACCACCTGACCTGAATCGGTTACTCTCTACTGTCCGCAATGCTCTGACTACCAATCCTGTGGAAGAAAAAACACCTAAGGGAGAGACTAAATCCTCAAAGAAAACCTCCCCTACCTCACCCATGATAGGTAAAAGTGCGGCTATACAGAAGATTAAAGACATGATTGACAAGGTCGCCCCCACCGATGTGCGAGTACTCATCACAGGCCCTAATGGTTCAGGAAAGGAACTGGTAGCCCGCGCCCTACACCAAGGCAGTGAGCGTGCCGCGCAGCCTATGATAGAGGTCAATTGTGCGGCTATCCCCTCTGAACTAATAGAAAGTGAATTATTTGGACACATAAAAGGTTCCTTTACCTCGGCTGTGAAAGACCGTGTAGGTAAGTTCGAGGCGGCAGATAAGGGTACTATCTTCTTAGATGAGATTGGAGATATGAGTCTTTCAGCACAGGCCAAGGTATTACGTGCCCTACAAGAGAAGAAAATCACCAAAGTAGGTAGCGAGAAAGACATAGCCGTAGATGTACGAGTGATTGCCGCCACCAACAAAGACCTCAAACAGGAGATTGCCCAAGGACGATTCCGAGAGGACTTATACCACCGCTTGGCAGTTATCCTTTTGGAAGTCCCCTCACTAAACGAACGTAGAGATGATATCCCCCTTTTGGTAGAGCACTTCACCAAGGGTATCTGTCAGGAACAAGGCATCAACAAACATTTCCAGCCCAAGGCCATAGAACAACTCCAACAATATGACTGGAGCGGAAATGTGCGAGAACTAAGAAATGTGGTAGAACGCCTGTTGATCCTCTCCGAAGGAGAAGTTACCGTAAAGGATGTCAAGGCATTTGGAGGAAAAGAATAAGAAATGGGAGGCTTTGTGGAGCCTCCCATTTCACTTTAAAATGAAAACAAACTAAATTTAAAACAGCTCTACAGCTTTAAAGAAAAGCTCAAGAGTATATTCTGTAAGGTGTTATCCACTTGTGGGGTGTCTGTAAGGACACTTTCAAAGATTTGTGGGTGGTAAGCACGAGTAGCTCTATCATAAGAAAGGTCAAGACGCATACTACCGAAACTTACCCCAAGCCCTGTAGAGAAGCCTGTAAGATCACCTATAGGTTTTAGCTCTGTCTTATAAGGACTTTGCTCATACCTATACCCACCTCTAAGGAACAGATGATTTGACTTACTCAATGGCAAACGGTATTCAGCACCAAAATGTAGGGCATTGGTATCTCCTAAAGTATTTTGGATGATAGCGTTTTCTGAATTTTGATTATCAGAAGTAAAGCGCATATATTTATATCCCCTATACATATAGTCCGCACTGAGGATCAATTGCTTGTTCCATACCCAGCTGGCACCTACAGTCCAAGAACCTGGGGTACGGAAATTGTACTTCTCATAAACGGCTACTACATTAGGATTGGCGAAAGTAGCTCCATTATTAGCACTGAGAGACTGTGACATTTCGTCCTGTAGTGTATACCAAGTAGGAGAAGCATAAGTAAGTCCTATACGTAAGCCTGTAGCCACTTCAGCTATAGCTCCTAACTGGAGAGAAAAGCCACTTCCGACGGTTCTGACATCTTCCTTATATAAGGCAGAATGAATATCTGTAGTATTATTGCTATAATTTTCTTGATATCTGGTTACTACCCTATAATCTACACTATGGGAGTTGAGATTGATCCCAAAAGAAAGAAAATCAAAGCGCCCAGCAAAGTTAAAGTTATATTTGTTCACACCTCCCTCGGTATATCGCTCTACATTCTGTAGAGTAGTCGTGCCATTAGAGAAATTTCTATCATACTGCTTTTCATTCAATATAGCATTTGCCTCATTGTCTGGAGTATTTGGTTTTATCTCCGAAGCTGTATTTCGGGGAGTAATCAACCCTGTAGTATAGCCAAGTAGAGCGTTGCGATATCTAAAGGGGTCAGGAGCTCCCCCCATTCTACTATAGATAGCTGATAAGCCTCCTTGTGATTTGCTTTCCCATAGGCCTGTTCTATTATTCTTATAGTAATCATTCAAGAAAAAGTTCTGTTGGCTAATGCCATTGGCAAAATGAGAAAAGTAATCACCAAGATTCACCCCACTGCTCCTATGGGTATATTTCAGATCATTAGCATCAAAATTATGTGTTTTTTGATAGTTAAAAGCAAAGGCTACATTCTTCCAACCTTCCTCTCCTATTGTAATAGGGAATGCTACCCCAAATTGACTGAGTAAAAAGTCAGAAGAGATAGTCGTTAGCCCATTGGTATCATTCTTGGAATTAACTCCTGAGAGCGTTACGCTCATTTCGCTTCTTGTAAAAATGGAAGTTCCTGCAGGATTGAGTGCCACGGCCGAGAGATCTCCCCCTAAGGAACTAAAGGCTCCACTCATAGCATTGAATCGAGAGGTTCCATTAATCCCCTCCATAGAATAGCGCAGCCCATCGGTAAGATTTTGGGCAGAAAGCGCCCCACTAAGTAAGCTAAATCCTATATATATTATTCTTTTCATCTTTGTTTCTGTTTCTATATTTGTTTAATAATCTCTTTTAGTTCCCTGATATCCACCATCATTTCCACCGCCATAGTTGCTACTACTTTCATGGTAGGAACGAGATGAATTATCATAGGTATTACTGTTATAGCTATTATTGTTGCTATTGTAACTGTTATTGCTACTTCTTGAGGAATAGTCATAACTACGAGTATTTCCTTCGTGATAAGAGCGGGAAGAACTATCGTAAGAATTGTTATTATAATTCCCATAAGAGCGATAGGTACCATTGTTTTGGTAACTGCTATTGTCATAACGGCTACTGTCGCCTCTTCTACCATTGGTAGGTGAGTATCTACGAGAGGTATTTCCGTAAGGGTCTTGGTAGTAATAGTAATTATTTTCCCTATTGTAGCGATAAGAAGGATAATAATAGTAGTTATATCCATAATAAGGATAGTAATAATTGTATCCATAGTAAGGATAGTAATAATTATATCCATAATAAGGATAATAATAGTTATATCCGTAATAAGGGTAGTAATAGCTATCATAGTAGCGCCAGCTCCAGTAAGGATCATAAGTACCTACCGAGAATCCTATACTCCAGCGAGAACGTGGATAGTAGTAGGAAGAGGAATAATAGCCTCCCCATGCCCCTGAACCCCAATAGTAAGGACTATCTACATAATTATTGTATATATTCACAGACGAAGGGCGGGCATTGTCTCCCCAACTGCCATAAGTATTATAGGGGGCACTCTGCTGTTGGGTGTCTGTACGATACCCCTCTACATTGGTCATAGGGGTATAGGAGGGAGCAGGACGCTGTACCTGTTGTTCAAAATCCTTATACCCTGCTATTTTCTGATTAAGTTGTTCTCGATAGCTACCGCTTTGCTCATAATTTCTCTCATAACGTGGTGCTTCTCTCTGATACACAGGTCGTGGTGCTTCATCTCCGTAGATACCATCATCGTAACCTACTCCAGAATAAGCCCCACAGGCACTAAGCCCTATCAGTGCTGTAAAAGCAACTACTGTATGGATGATTGCTGTCTTTCTCATAACAATATTATTTAGTTTGTTGATTATCAGTACTTTTGTTTATTTTGTAAAATTCCCCCCTGCAAAAGGAGTGCATTTCCAAAATTATTTTGTACTTTTGCACACAAAGTACAATTTTTGTGCCAAAGATTTTAGTATGAGTAAAAATTTAACATCAAGAGCAGAAGATTATTCCAAGTGGTATAATGAACTCGTTGTAAAAGCTGGGCTTGCCGAGAGTTCGGGAGTGCGTGGCTGTATGGTTATTAAGCCCTATGGCTATGCCATTTGGGAACGTATGCGTGATATCTTGGACAAAATGTTTAAGGATACAGGCCATCAGAATGCCTATTTTCCTATTTTTGTCCCCAAAAGTTATTTTGAAGCGGAAGAGAAAAATGCAGAAGGCTTTGCCAAGGAGTGTGCCGTGGTTACTCACTATCGCCTTAAAGCTGATCCTACTCAAAAGGGCAAACTCATGGTAGATCCTCAGGCCAAATTGGAGGAAGAACTTATCGTACGTCCTACCAGTGAGGCCATTATTTGGAATACCTATAAGAACTGGATACAATCCTACCGTGACCTCCCAATCCTTATCAACCAATGGGCGAATGTAGTGCGCTGGGAGATGCGTACGCGCCTATTCTTGCGTACCGCTGAGTTCCTTTGGCAAGAGGGACATACTGCCCATGCTACTCAAGCGGAGGCTGTAGAAGAAGCACAGAAGATGAATGAGGTGTATGCTACTTTCGTAGAACAATATATGGGTGTGCCTGTGGTAAGAGGTAGAAAGACCGAGACAGAACGCTTTGCTGGTGCCGATGATACTTATTGTATAGAAGCCCTTATGCAGGACGGCAAGGCCCTACAGGCGGGCACCTCTCACTTCTTAGGGCAGAACTTTGCCAAGGCCTTTGATGTAAAATATGCCACCAAAGAGGGCGCTCTCGAATACGTATGGGCAAGCTCTTGGGGGGTTTCTACCCGACTTATGGGAGCGCTAATCATGAGCCATAGTGATGACAATGGTCTGGTATTACCTCCTCTGTTAGCTCCTATACAAGTGGTAATTGTACCTATATACAAGGGAGAAGAGCAACTACAAGCTATACGTGAGCGAATAAACCCTCTTATACAGGCACTTAAGGAGCGCAATATCACCGTAAAATTTGACGATGATGATACTCAAAAACCTGGCTTTAAGTTTAACGAATATGAGCTTAAGGGCGTACCTGTACGCTTGGCTGTAGGGCAACGTGATTTGGAAAATAATACTTATGAAGTGGCTCGCCGCGATACCCTTACCAAAGAAAGCGTATCAGGGGACAACATCATCACTCATATAGAACAGCTGCTAAAGGATATACAAACCAATATATACCAAAAGGCTTTGGCTTATCGCGATAGTCATATCACTGAGGTCAATAGTTATGAGGAGTTTAAGGAAGTTTTAGAAAACAAGGGAGGGTTCCTCTCTGCTCACTGGGACGGCACCCCTGAAACAGAAGCCAAAATCAAGGAAGAGACCCAAGCAACCATTCGTTGTATTCCCTTAGACCAAAAGGAAGAAGCAGGCACTTGCATCTATTCAGGCAAACCTTCTAAGGGAAGAGTGCTATTTGCTAAGGCATACTAAATTAATGTTTAATGCCAATAATGATTAATGTTTAATGCCAATAATGATTAATGTTTAATACCAATAATGATTAATCATTGATCATTAAACATTAATCATTAAGAAAAGATCTGTCTGATTCTCATGGCGATGACCCCGAAGATGGCTTCACGGATAATAGAGGCATTCATTTTGGATTTGCCTCGTACCCGATCGGTGAAGACGATAGAGACCTCTGAAAGGTGAAATTTCTTTACGTAGGCTTTGTATTTCATCTCTATTTGGAAGGCATAGCCTACAAATTTTATCTTGTCAAAGTCAATACTCTCTAAGACTTTTCGCTTGTAACATACAAAACCTGCTGTGGGGTCTTGAACTTTCATTCCCGTGATGAGTTTTACATAGAAAGAAGCACCATAGGAAAGCAATACACGCCTAAGTGGCCAATTGACTACATTGACCCCCTTCACGTAGCGAGAGCCAATGGCCATATCGGCATGTTGCTCCTTACACGCTCTGTATAGGCGTATGAGATCGGAGGGATTATGAGAGAAATCGGCGTCCATTTCAAAGAAATAGTCGTACTTTTTTTCACTGTTAAGTCCCCAAAGGAATCCATGTATATAGGCCGTACCAAGTCCCGTCTTTTCAGCACGCTCCGCAAGGAACAGTCTGTCGGGGAACTCTTGTTGCAATTGCCTTACTCTTAGGGCTGTCCCATCAGGAGAGTTATCATCTACAATCAGTACATCAAAATGATGTGCCTGCAAAAGGGTTACTCGTATGATACTCTCTATATTCTCTATCTCATTGTAGGTAGGGATAATCACTAAGCTATCGGAAAAAGTCTCAACTAAAGCCGTATTCATTTTTTCTAAATATGGGGGCAAAGATACAACTAATTTGTCAATGTGTCAATGAAACAATGACCCAATTTGTCATTTACCCCTATAACAACTAAAACAACATGCTATTACAAAAAAGTACACTTGCCTATGAGGCACCTGATTTCTCACAAATGAAAAGTGAAGACTTCGCCCCTGCCCTACGTGAGGCCATCTCTGAACAGCAGGCAGCTGTCACAGCTATCGTGGAGGATACTTCCCCTGCCAACTTTGCCAATACGATCCTTGCTTTAGAGAAAAGCGGAGAAGCACTACTTAGGGTAAGCAACCTCTTTTTTGCCCTTGCTGGAGCTGATACCAATGAGGTACTTCAGCAAACAGAAAAGGAAATACTACCCCTATTGGCTGCCCAAGAGGATAGTATCTATCTCAATGACAAGCTCTTTGAGCGGGTACAAGCGCTCTACAAGATACGCACTACCTTAGGCTTAGACGCCGAATCACTAAAGCTCTTAGAGCACTACTACGACCTCTTCCTACTTCGTGGAGCTAACCTATCCGCAGAGGGAAAAGCCACCCTTAAGCAGCTCAATAGCCAATTGGCTACCTTGGAGAACGACTTTAATTACCATACCTTGCAAGCAAGGAAGGAAGCTGCCCTTATCCTCACCCAAGAGGAGGCGCTTGCTGGCCTTTCTCCTGAGGAGAAACAAGCCCTTAAGCAAACTGATGGCAGTTGGAAGATTGCCTTGACCAACACCACACAGCAGCCGCTACTCTCCCGATTGGATAACGAAGAGACCCGCCACCTGCTCTTCGAGCAATCATGGCACAGAGCTACCAAGGGCGCCCATGCTACAGAATCTATTGTGCTAAAAATCATCGCTTTGCGACAGCAAAAGGCGACTCTTTTGGGTTATCAAAACTATGCTGAATGGTCTTTGCAAAAAAGTATGGCCAAGACTCCTGAGACAGTGATGGACTTCTTTGAAAAATGGATTCCTCCTACCTTGGAAAGAATACAACAAGATCTTGAGGCTCTCAAAACAATCGCACAGCGAGAGGATATAGCACCCCACAACTGGGATTACTATAGTGAGAAGCTACGCAAGAGCCAATATGATTTAGATGAGAACGAACTCAAGCCTTATTTTGAACTCTTCAATGTCTTGGAAAAAGGTGTTTTCCACGCGGCTACTTGCCTCTATGGTATTACTTTCAAAAGGCGTACCGACCTACCTGTATATCACCCCGATGTGGTAGTCTATGAACTTTTTGAAGCCGACGGCCGCCCCATAGGTCTCTACTATGGAGACTTCTACACGCGTGAGAGCAAGCGTGGAGGGGCTTGGATGAGTGAGCTGGTTACCCCCTCCAAGCTCTTTGGCCAAAAGCCCGTGATCTATAATGTATGCAACTATACCCCACCTACCGAGGCGCTCCCTTGCCTGCTTACCTATAGCGAGGTAGAAACGCTCTTCCATGAGTTTGGCCATGCCCTACATGCTTTCTTTGCAGAGCAGCAATATGCCACCCTTGCAGGAACAGCCGTAGCGAGAGACTTTGTGGAGTTTCCCTCTCAGTTCAATGAGTATTGGGCACTACATGAGCAGGTGCTCCCCCACTATGCTCGCCATTACCTCACTCAAGAAGTTATTAGTCAGGAGCTTATAACCAAGATCAAGAACTCCAGAGACTTCAATCATGGCTATAGATTTGGCGAAGTTTTGGCCTCTGCCTATTTGGATATGCAGTGGCATACTCTCCCAGCCAAGCGCTACATCACAGCGGTAGCTCCCTTTGAGGCCACTGCTACTGAGCGCTTTCCCAAGGAAGTACCCGTGCGCTATCGCTCCTTGTACTTCTCCCATATCTTCGGTGGTGGCTATGCCGCAGGCTATTATGCTTACCAATATTCGGAAATTCTCGCCCAAGAGATCTATCACTGGTTTGAGACTCATGGCGGTCTGACTCGCCACAACGGGGAACGACTTAGAAAGCTCGTGCTTTCTCAAGGAAACACAAAAGAATACCAAGAAATGATCAAATTAATGATTAATGCCAATAATGATTAATGCCAACAATAATTAACCATTAATCATTGGAAATTAATCATTAACCATTAATCACTAAAAAATTAATCATTAACCATTGAAATTAATCATTGGAAATTAATCATTAACCATTAATCACTAAAAATTAATCATTAACCATTGATAAATTAATCATTAAAAAAGTGTCTTTAGAAACAGAAATACAAAAGCGCCGTACTTTCGGCATTATCTCGCACCCTGATGCGGGAAAAACAACCCTTACCGAGAAGCTACTCCTCTTCGGGGGGGCTATTCAGGAAGCAGGAGCCGTGAAATCCAACAAGATTAAAAAGGGAGCTACCTCCGACTTTATGGAGATAGAACGCCAGCGTGGTATCTCGGTGGCTACCTCTGTCTTGGCCTTCAATTACAAGGAGCATAAAATCAATATCTTGGATACACCTGGTCACAAGGATTTTGCCGAAGATACCTTTCGTACCCTTACAGCAGTGGATAGTGTCATTGTAGTGATTGACGTAGCCAAAGGGGTGGAGGAACAAACCGAAAAGCTCGTGGAGGTATGCCGTATGCGCAATATCCCTATGATTGTCTTTATCAATAAGCTTGACCGCGAAGGGAAAGATGCCTTTGACCTCTTGGACGAGGTAGAACAAAAATTAGGACTACATGTAACCCCCTTGAGCTTTCCCATTGGTATGGGCTACGACTTCAAGGGTATCTACAATATATGGGAGAAAAACATCAACCTTTTCTCAGGAGACAGCCGTAAGAATATAGAAGAAACTATTTCCTTTAGTGACATCAATAGCTCCGAATTAGAGCAGCTGATTTCCGAACAGTCAGCCGCTACTCTTCGCAATGACTTGGAGCTGGTCTATGAAGTATATCCTGCCTTTGACCGCGAGGCCTATCTCAGTGGTGCTCAACAACCTGTCTTCTTTGGCTCTGCCTTGAACAACTTCGGGGTGAGGGAACTCTTGGACTGCTTTGTAGAGATTGCCCCATCTCCCCTACCCAAGGCTAGCGAAGAGCGCTTGGTGCAGCCCAATGAAAAGGCTTTTACAGGCTTTGTTTTTAAGATACATGCCAATATGGACCCTAACCACCGCGACCGCTTGGCTTTTGTGAAAATCGTTTCGGGTAGCTTCGAGCGCAACAAGCCCTATTTGCATACCCGCTTGGGTAAGAAACTCAAGTTCTCCAGTCCGAATGCTTTCTTTGCCGAGAAAAAAGAAGTGGTAGATATTTCCTATGCGGGGGATATCGTTGGCCTACATGATACAGGCAACTTCAAGATAGGAGATACCCTAACAGAGGGAGAGGTACTCCATTTCAGAGGTATACCGAGCTTCTCCCCTGAGCACTTCCGCTATATCAACAATGCCGATCCGCTCAAGTCCAAGCAGTTAGAGAAAGGTATAGACCAGCTTATGGACGAAGGGGTTGCCCAGCTCTTTACCTTGGACTTCAATGGGCGAAAGGTTATCGGTACCGTAGGGGCTCTCCAGTATGAAGTAATCCAGTACCGATTGGAGCACGAATATGGTGCTAAGTGTAGTTATGAGAACTTCCCTATCTACAAAGCCTGTTGGGTAGAAGCCCCTGAAAACCCGAAAGACCCTGATTACTTGGATTTCTTACGTGTCAAACAAAAATTCTTAGCACGCGACAAGCAAGGACAATTGGTCTTTTTGGCTGACTCGGCTTTCTCTATAGAAATGGTCAAACAGAAATATCCACAACTGAAGCTACATTTCACTTCAGAATTCTTAAACTAAAGGAAGCATTAGCTCCAACAGAGAGAACCCTTCCTTTCTAATCATTTTTGGCATATTAATTGCTCTTTATATGGGTCAGTTTGCAGCATATACTATACTATACTGTTTATCAGTAGTTTGCAATTTTCTATTTTACTTTATCTAAGAAACAGAAAGGAAAAACTGACAATATTACATGTTTTAGCAAAAATATCTCATGAGAATAGGAAATTTTGACAGTCTTTTAGAAGACCATCTTGAAGATGCGAAAATCATAGCCATCCCTCACCAGCGAGACGAAGAGGAGATGGAGGAAGATCATACCGATGCGCCACTACCTGAAGTGCTCCCTATACTCCCTTTGAAGAATACGGTACTCTTCCCTGGGGTAATTATGCCAATTTCTATCAAGCGAGAGGCTTCTTTGGAACTTATCAATGATGTCAAAAAGGAGCGCCTAATAGGGGTGGTCAGCCAGCGCAACGACAATGATGCTCCTAACAAAGAAGACTTCTATAGTATAGGAGTGGTGGCACGTATCATCAAGATTCTCAAAATTCCCGATGGAAGTATCAGTGTCTTGGTACAAGGGACACGCCGCTTCCAAATCACCGAATTTGTAGAGGAACAGCCTTACTTCAAGGCCAAGATACAGGAAAGCCCCGAACTACTTCCTGAAGGGGAAGATGAGGAGTTTACCGCTACTATGGAAGTAGTCAGGGATATTTCCCTGAGATTAGCCAAAGAAACAGCCTCTGGCGGACTTGAGGTGCCTTTCGTATTGCAAAACATAGACAATGATTTCTTCTTGATTAACTATGTAGCCTCCACCTCGCCCCTATCGGTAAGTGAAAAACAGGATATATTGGAACAAAACAGCTTGGTTACCCGTGCTTGGGCTATTATCAAGTACTTCGGAGTAGAACTCCAAAAGGCAACTCTAAGGCGGGAAATACAGAACAAAGTACATATGGACTTTGACAAGCAACAGCGTGATTATTTCCTACACCAACAGATACAGACCATTCAGAAAGAATTGGGCAATGAGTCCTTTGAGGCGGATATAGAGAAATTCAAAGAGCAAGCTAAAACCAAGCTATGGAATGAGAAAATTCAAAAGCACTTTGATAAGGAACTGGCCAAGCTCCAGCGCCTTAATCCCCAGATGCCTGACTATGCTATACAGCGCAACTATATAGACTTACTCTTAGACCTGCCTTGGGGTGTCTATTCTAAAGACAAGTTTGACCTCAAGCGCGCACAGAAAATATTGGACAAAGACCATTATGGTTTGGAAGATGTCAAGCGACGTATCATAGAATACTTAGCCGTACTGAAGCTACGCAATGATATGAAATCGCCTATCCTCTGTCTCTATGGTCCTCCAGGGGTAGGAAAAACCTCCTTAGGTCGCTCCATTGCCAAAGCCTTAGGTCGCGAATATGTACGTATGGCACTGGGTGGCCTACGCGATGAGGCAGAGATTCGCGGGCACCGCAAGACCTATATAGGAGCTATGCCTGGGCGTATCTTGCAACTGATCAAGAAAGCGGGTACTTCCAATCCTGTTTTTGTCTTAGACGAGCTGGACAAGCTCAGTCAGGGCTACGGAGGGGATCCTTCTTCTGCTATGCTGGAAGTGCTTGACCCTGAGCAAAACAACGAGTTCTATGATAACTTCCTTGAGATAGGTTATGACCTCTCCAAGGTTATGTTTATCGCTACAGCCAATGACCTAAGCACCATACAGCCTGCTCTGAAGGACAGAATGGAAATCATCAACATCTCTGGCTACACTATTGAAGAAAAGGTGGAGATTGCCCGCCATTTCCTTTTGCCAAAAGTACTCAAGGAGCATGGTATGGAACAAAAGCAAATCCAGCTGGGTAAGAAAGAGATAGAACGTATCATAGAGGGTTATACACGTGAGTCAGGCGTAAGAAACTTAGAAAAGCAAATCGCCAAAATCGTACGCTATATAGCCCGTGCTATTGCCATGGATGAGGAGTATAACCCGAAAATCTCCTTGGAGGATATCCGAAAAATATTGGGTATTCCTACCGAGCGAGATAAGTATGAGAACAATGAGGTGGCAGGTGTGGTAACAGGATTGGCTTGGACAAGTGTCGGAGGGGATATCCTCTTTATAGAATCTGCTTTCTCCAAGGGCAGCGGCGGCCTTTCTATCACAGGAAACATAGGTACAGTGATGAAGGAGTCGGCCACCATAGCCTTAGAATATATCAAGGCACATGCCGAGCAGTTTGGCCTTGACACTCGTATTTTTGACCAATACAAAATTCATATCCATATCCCTGAAGGTGCCACCCCTAAGGATGGGCCTAGTGCAGGGATTGCACTACTGACCTCACTCTTCTCGGTACTGACCCAGCGAAGGGTGAAGAAGAACTTAGCCATGACAGGAGAGATTACCCTCCGTGGTAAGGTACTCCCTGTCGGTGGTATCAAAGAGAAAATACTTGCCGCCAAGCGAGCAGGTATCAAGGAAATTATCCTATGCAAGGACAATGAAAAAGACATTGACGAGATAAAACAAGAATATCTTCAAGGTCTTACCTTCCACTATGTTACTGAAATGGAAGAGGTACTTAAAAAAGCTGTAACACAAGAAGCCGTAAAGAACCCTAAGACCTTCACCTTTGATGATAAAGTAGGGGCAAATGGCAATTCTCTTACATAAAAGTACAATTAACAATTAACCATTGATAATTAACCATTAATCATTAATCATTAACAATTAAATTTGTACTTTTGCAGCACCAACAATTTTTAAATATTTAGATTTATGGACAGAGAACAGTTCCTTAAAGAAGCACAAGACAAGATCAGTGCTTTAACTGAGAAAATTAACTCTCTAACAGCCTCTTTAGGTATCCAAACAGGAGATCTTAAAGAAAAAGCTCAAGAAGAAATCAACAAACTCTTAGCTGACAAATCCTCTCTTACTGAAAAATTTGAAGCCTTAAAGAATGTCTCTGATGACAAGTGGGAAGAAGCCAAAAAAGCTTTCAATGATATTGCCTCTGGTAACTTCTCTGAAGGTATCCAAAAGGGAATTGATACACTAAAGAATTTATTCTAATTCAGTAGTTAGTGGTTAGTGATTAGTTGTCAGAAACTAACCACTAACCACTAATAAATAATAACTAATAACATGTTTGATAACTTAAGTGATAAATTAGAGAAGGCCTTACATGTACTCAAGGGGCATGGCCAGATTACTGAAATCAACGTAGCGGAAACGCTCAAGGAAGTACGTCGTGCGCTCTTGGATGCCGACGTGAACTATGCCATTGCTAAGGACTTTACCGCTAAGGTAAAAGCCAAAGCCTTGGGTGCCAATGTACTTACCACCCTACAGCCTGGCCAACTCATGGTCAAGATTGTCCGCGATGAGCTTACCGAACTTATGGGGGGCGATGCCACTGGGGTCAATCTCAGCGGTAATCCATCGGTGATCCTTATGTCGGGGCTACAAGGGTCTGGTAAAACTACCTTCTCTGGAAAATTGGCCAACTTCCTCAAAACCAAGAAGAACAAAAAGCCTCTCTTGGTTGCTTGTGACGTCTATCGTCCTGCAGCGATTGACCAGCTACATATTGTAGGGGATCAGATAGGAGTGCCTGTATTTTCCGAAAAAGAAAACAACAATCCTGTAGATATAGCTCAAAAAGGAATCGCTTATGCCAAAAGTAATGGGCTAAATGTAGTCATTATAGATACAGCGGGGCGCTTGGCCGTAGATGAGCAGATGATGAAGGAAATCGCCGATATTCACAAGGCGGTTACCCCTCAGGAGACCCTTTTTGTGGTAGATGCCATGACTGGGCAAGATGCAGTAAATACCGCCAAAGCCTTCAACGATGTCCTAAACTTTGATGGGGTAATCCTTACCAAATTGGACGGGGATACCCGTGGTGGGGCTGCCATCTCTATCAAATCGGTAGTAAATAAGCCTATCAAGTTTGTAGGTACAGGCGAGAAAATGGACGCGATTGATGTGTTCTATCCTGCTCGTATGGCTGACCGTATCTTAGGCATGGGCGACGTAGTATCCCTTGTGGAGCGTGCCCAAGAGCAGTTTGACGAAGAACAAGCCCGTAAGCTACAGAAAAAAATAGCCAAGAACCAATTCGGTTTTGACGACTTCCTCTCCCAGATACAACAAATCAAGAAAATGGGTAGCATGAAAGACCTCTTAGGTATGCTCCCTGGGGTAGGTAAGGCTGTAAAAGACTTAGATATCAGTGATGATGCTTTCAAGTATATTGAGGCCATTATATACTCTATGACCCCCGCCGAACGTAGCAACCCTTCTATCATCAATACTTCTCGCAAAAATCGTATTGCCAAAGGAAGCGGTCGCAACATCGCCGAAGTCAATCAGCTCCTTAAGCAATTTGAGCAAATGAGCAAGATGATGAAGATGATGCAAAGTGGTGGTGCCAAACAAATGATGCGCATGATGCAATCCATGCCAAGAATGTAAATATTTAAATATGGAACAAGAATTATTAGATAGCTACTTTCATTTTATAAGAGAAGTTGTAGCCACAGGAATCATTTATTGTCTTAGAGATACACAAAGCGAATATGTGGCCGCTTGCACCTCCAACCAGTTTGTAACTCAGGACGATGAGGAACAAGTAGGGGTATTTGCCTTTTGGTCTGATAAAGAGGGAGCCCAAGCCTGCCAAAAAGAGGAGTGGGAGGAATACATTGTCAGTGAAATTCCCTTAGCCGAATTCATGGAAAGCTGGTGCTTGAATATGTATCAGGACGACATTGTAGCAGGAATCAATTTTTCTAAAGACCTATATGGTCATGAAGAATCCCCTATGGAATTGCTCAAGACCCTTATCGCTGAGGTAGAAGCCAATGAGGTTGCCCTTTCTTTCAATGGATTTACCTCTTTGGATGACCTAAAAGAATACGTTAAAGAAATAGAGGCTGAATAAACATTTTTTTTCATTCATTTTCACAACAGCTGTCCGTTATGTACCCCAAAAGTGCCTTGCGGACAGTTTGCTATCTTAATCAAACACTTAAAAAAACAACTTATTGTTTGTAATTATTTGTTAAAAAATAGTTTTTAATTTGCTTTTTACAAAAAAATCATTAACTTAGCGCACTAATAATTATAATCTTATATCCTATGAAGTCGTTTTTTACCTTAGTGAGTATGTGCCTATGTATAGGAACACTCCATGCACAGAATTCCCAAAGAGCAACAGCCGAAAGGCTTATTGAAGCCATTAGAAATACTCCAGAGGAGGATTTTCCTATCCTATATCCCATGTTAAAGATCACCCAAGTGATTCCTCAAGAACAAGGAGGAATGGAGCGATTAAGGCAGGTTTTTATTTTTATAAAAAGCCAAATACAAGATCAAGGGCCTATCTTATATACTTCTAAAGAAGCCAAAGAACTGATTAATTCAGGACAGACCGAGCAACAAGTTAGCGAAATTCTTACCTCTGATAAGGGAACTGTATTCTATCTCTATTTGCCCTATCATGACAAATTCTTAGTGCGTTCCCCCATAGTGGTTAATAGCAAAAATGAAATTATAGCTATTAATATAGACTATTGCAAAGATAATACCATCTACTTGTGCTTGCAATATTTGTAATTTCATGGACTTCAAAGCAAATTATGTTAAAACAACAATTACAACTCAAGCTCACCCAAAAGCTATCTCCTCAGCAAATCCAACTGATGAAGTTGGTACAACTTCCTACCCTTGCCTTTGAACAACGTGTAAAGGAGGAGTTGGAAGAGAACCCCGCCTTGGAAGCTACCGAACACCAAGATTGGGAGCAGGAAGAGGCCAATGAGGACGAATATGATACCCCCGACGAATACGAAGATAACCAAATCATACAAGCCGATGCTATCAATGTAGATGAATATCTCAGTGATGATGAGATTCCTGATTATCGCCTCTATGCTAACAATTATCAAGAGGAAGATGCTTTTGGACTGCCTTATCGCGAGGAAGTTTCTTTTCACCAATATCTAATAGAACAACTCAATACCTTTCGCTTGGGAGAGAAAGAGCGAGAGATTGCTGAGTTTCTCGTAGGTAGTATCAATGACAATGGCTATATCCGCCGCTCCATGAGCGACATAGCCGATGATTTAGCTTTCACTCAAAACATCTATACCGATGAAAAAGAGGTAGAACATATCCTCAAAACGGTCATTTTCCAGTTAGACCCTGCTGGAATCGGAGCCAGAGACCTTCAGGAAAGTCTTATTGTACAACTCAAGCGCAAGCCACAAACAGCTATTACTGAATTGGCTATCACGATTCTGACAGAAAACTTTGATATCTTCAGTAAAAAGCACTATGACAAGCTCATTCAGAAGTATAATATCTCGGAAGAAACCCTCAAAGAAGTAATCCAAGAGGTGGAAAAACTCAATCCCAAGCCTGGGAGTTCCTATGCGGAAGGAAGCAAATTTACTGAACAGGTAGTACCTGACTTTACTGTTACTATCAACGATGGAGAATTGGAACTCTCCCTCAATGGGCGTAATGCCCCCGAACTACATGTTTCCCAAGAATATACGGAAATGTTCAAAACCTATAGGGATTCCACCGATAAGGACAAGCAAAAACAGAAGGAAGCAGTAGAGTTCATCAAGCAGAAATTAGACGCCGCCAAGTGGTTTATTGATGCCATCAAGCAGCGCCAAAATACCCTCTTGGTTACCATGAATGCTATTATGCTCCACCAAAAGGATTATTTCCTTACAGGAGATGAAACCAAGATTAAGCCCCTTATCCTCAAGGATATAGCCGAAAGTATTGGTATGGATATCTCCACCATCTCGCGTGTGGCCAATAGCAAGTTTGTCAGTACTCCCTATGGTACCAAGCCTGTAAAAGCCTTTTTCTCTGAAGCTATTAAGAATGAAGAGGGGGAAGATATCTCCACCTATGAAGTCAAGAAGATTCTCCAGACAATTATAGAAGGGGAAAACAAGCGCAAACCCTATACCGATGACAAGCTCATGGAGTTACTCAAGGAAAAGGGTTATCCTATTGCACGCCGTACCATTGCCAAGTATAGGGAACAGTTGGATATTCCCGTGGCGCGCCTAAGAAAAGAATTATAGTAGAATGAAACACTTAGCTCACATAAACAAATATTTTTACAAATACCGCAAACAGCTCTTCTGGGGGGTTCTCATCACAATTATTGCACGCCTTTTCTCCCTTGTCATGCCCAAGGGAGTGCAGTATGCATTCAAGACTATTGAGGATTATATTGCCCACCCCAACCCTGACAAGCCCTTGGGCAAGTCGCTGCTAATTTGCGCTTTAATTATCATAGGCTCGGCTCTGCTTTCAGGCTTTTTTACTTTTTGGATGCGACAACTCATCATCAACGTCTCTCGCTATATAGAGTATGACATGAAGAATGAGATCTACCAAAAATACCAAACCCTCTCCCAACGTTTCTATAAGCAAAACCGCACAGGCGACCTTATGAACCGTATCAGTGAGGATGTGGGCAAGGTGCGTATGTACACAGGTCCTGCCCTGATGTATAGCGTACAGACAGCTACGCTCTTTCTCTGTAGTATCCCTCTGATGTTTTACACCTCCCCCACCTTGGCTACCTATGCGCTTTTGCCACTACCCATATTGGCCATGCTTATTTACCTTATCTCTCGTAAGATCAATAAGAAAACTCTTGAGGTACAACAGTTTCTATCGGAAATTTCCTCTTTCTCTCAGGAGGTTTTCTCTGGGATTCATACCATCAAGGCCTATGCCTTAGAGAAGGAAGCACAGAAGAATGTAGAAGCTCTTAGCGAAGAAGGCCGTAAGAAAAACCTATCCCTACTGCGTATTCAGGCTTGTTTCTTTCCTATTATGCTGTTACTTATTGGGATTAGTATTATCTTTGTCATCTTCATCGGGGGGCGATTATATATCAATGGCCAGATAGACTCCATTGGGGTTATCACCGAATTTAGTATCTATGTGATGATGCTCACTTGGCCTGTGGCTACTGTGGGCTGGGTCAGCAATATTGTCCAACAAGCGGAGGCCTCCCAAGGGCGTATCAACGAGTTTTTACACGAGACACCTGATATAGAAAATACCAACCCTTCCCCTACTCCTATTGTTGGAGATATTCGTTTTGAGCATGTTACTTTTACCTATCCTAATACTCAGGTTACTGCCCTAAAGGACATCTCTTTCCATATCCCTAAGGGAAAAAGTATCGCTATCATAGGGCGTACAGGCTCAGGGAAATCTACCATTCTTGACCTCATTACCCGTATGTATGATGTGCAGCAAGGAGAGGTACTCATTGACGGTAGAGATATAAAATCACTCAATCTTGACGACTTGCGCAAGTCTATCTCTGTTATTCCACAAGACTCTTTCCTCTTCTCCGATACTATAGAGAACAATATCAAGTTTGGCAAGCCCGAAGCCTCCGATTTGGAAGTAATCCAAGTGGCCAAGCTCGCACAAGTACATGACAACATCATGGATTTCAAGGATAAGTATAACACCATGCTGGGAGAGCGAGGCATATCCCTCAGTGGAGGACAGCGCCAGCGTGTATCTATTGCCAGAGCACTGCTCAAGCAGGCACAGATCTACCTCTTTGATGACTGTCTCTCAGCGGTAGATACCGATACAGAAGAGAAGATCCTCCATAACCTTTCCCAAACGGCACAGAATACCACTCGTATCATCGTCAGCCACCGTGTATCGGTTGCTCGCAATGCCGATTATATCCTTTTCTTAGACCAAGGCTACCTCGTAGGAGAGGGTACCCATACCGAGCTATATACCCAAAACGAAGCCTATCGCAATTATTATGATACTCAAATCATTAAGTGATTAATGAATAGTTAGTGAAACTTAAAACTCAAAATTATGAGACATACTCTTATACTCTTAGCAGCTCTTTTGAGCCTTGTAGCTTGCTCCGATGGCAAGCTCTCCCCCTCACAAGCCCACGACTTAGTAGAGGCGGCCTTGCAGGATTCCCCTATGTACGAAACTGCTCATCTAACACTGGGTGAGGTAAAGTATCGCACCAAAAAAGACGGGGACAAAATAAAGCAAATTAAGCAATTGGAAAGCGATGATTACCTCTCCATAGAGGAACTCAAGGTAAAGAAAAAATGGCTCTCCAACGATAGCGTTTGGGTGGTGAATATCAAGTGTACTGACAAGGCACTCCCTTATGTTACCGAACTAAAAGAAACCCGTGCCAAGGTAAAAACTCTTGAATATGTACTCTCCAATGAGGTTACTGTAGAACAAAAAAATGAGAAAAGCGCCACCATCACCACTACCTTTCAGAAAAAGGAAACTCCTTTCAGCTTCCTAAACAAAAAGGCTGGCGGACAGGACTTTATCCAAAAGAAATACAAGGCCAAATACCGAGAAAAAGAGGGCTGGACACTCTCTAAATAATAAGGTTAGCCTCCCAACACCTAACCCCTAACCCCTATTACCTAAATTTTACCTATGAAAAAAAGTACCTCTCTTTTACTCTTTCAAGCCCTAATCTCTGTGGTTTCGGGCATACTCGTCACCCAAATGTCTCTCTTGGGGCGTATTGGTATTCACACCATGTATAGGCAATTCATGGTCTTTCGCTCGTGGTGGAAAACAGCCTTATTGCTTTTTGTAGTACAGTGTCTCATTATTGGCCTTCTGTGGGGCATACGAAAAATGGTACATCTTTCAGCGGCCAAAAAAGTCGCATGGCTACTGCTTATAGTAGGTATTGCTGGTTTTGCTGCTACCTACTGGGATTTCTCTACCACCATGCACAAGGTCATGAAAGCTAAGTTTCACTTCGGCTTCTACCTCTTTTGGATCGGCTGGTGGGTAAGTTGCTTGTACTTTATCACCATTAAGAATGAAGAACCTATAGTGAAAAATGAAGAATTAGAAGAAAAAAGCAATTACTAACAAACTCAAAATTCAAAACTAAAAACTCAAATTTTTTTGAGTTTTTTCTTTTTTATGTCCTATTTTTTTCGTAACTTGCACCGTGGTAATTACAAAAAAATTTCTAATGAAACAATTGGTAATAGCCCTTTCTATAGCTGTCCTCCCCAGCATTTTCTCTCCTGTTAGGGCACAGGAGCAGAGTTCTCCCGACGGGAAAGTAACCCTCACTTTCTCCCTCACTAAAGAGGGTACCCCCTCCTACAAGGTGAGCTATAAGAACAAACCTGTAATCATGGAAAGTACTTTGGGATTTCTGCTAAAAAAATCAGAACCCCTGACCAAGCAATTTAAAGTGATTGACACTCAGAAGACTACTTTCAAGGAAACATGGAAGCCTGTATGGGGGGAAGAAAATCAAATCCTTAACCACTATAACGAACTCTTGGTAGCTTTGGAACAAACTTCCACTCATAGGAAGATGAACCTACGCTTTAGAGTGTATAACGAGGGGGTTGGTTTCCGCTATGAGTTCCCTCAGCAGAAGGAACTTACTTACTTCGTGATTGAAGAAGAGTTAACCCAATTCGCCATGGCAGGCGACCATACCGCTTGGTGGATTCCTGGTGATTACGATACTCAGGAGTATGACTATACCCAGAGCAAACTCTCCCAAATCCGCTCTCTCATGTCTGAGGCTGTCATTAAGAATGTATGCCAAACACCTTTCTCCCCCACTGGCGTACAAACAGCTCTAATGATGAAGACCCAAGACGGCCTATACATCAATCTACATGAGGCAGCATTAGTCAATTACGCTTGTATGCACCTGAATTTGGACGACAAGAACCTTGTATTCCAATCTCATCTTACCCCCGATGCCAAAGGTGACAAAGGATACATCTACACTCCTTGCCATACCCCTTGGCGTACTATTATGGTAAGCGACGATGCGCGTAATATCTTGGCTTCTCGCCTAATCCTAAACCTCAATGAGCCTTGTGCGCTCTCCGATACTTCTTGGATCAAACCTGTAAAATATATAGGTGTTTGGTGGGAAATGATCAGCGGTAAGTCTTCATGGGCTTATACCAATGACCTCCCTACCGTGGATCTTGACAAAGTAGATTATACCAAAACACGCCCAAATGGCACCCATGCGGCTAACAACCAGAAAGTACGCCGTTACATTGACTTCGCTGCTCAACATGGGTTTGACCAAGTGCTTGTAGAGGGTTGGGATATAGGCTGGGAAGATTGGTTTGACAACTCCAAAGATTATGTCTTTGACTTCATGACGCCTTATCCTGACTTTGACCTTAAAGGCCTCAATGAGTATGCCCACAGCAAGGGAGTAAAACTAATGATGCACCACGAGACATCGGCTTCTTTGCGCAACTACGAACGCCATATGGAAAAGGCTTACCAACTGATGAATGACTATGGTTATAACTCTGTAAAAAGTGGCTATGTAGGCTGCATTATTCCACGTGGCGAATACCATTATGGTCAGTGGGCGGTAAACCACTACCTCTATGCTGTTAAGGAAGCTGCCAAACACAAGATTATGGTCAATGCACACGAAGCAGTACGCCCCACAGGTCTATGCCGTACCTATCCTAACCTCATTGGCAACGAGTCCGCTCGTGGTACCGAGTATGAAGCCCTTGAGACTGTAAAGCCTTTCCACACAACTATCTTACCTTTTACCCGCCTACAAGGTGGCCCTATGGACTACACCCCTGGTATCTTTGAAACTAATTTGGTAAATACCAATCCCCAAAACCACCATACCGTAAGTAGTACCCTCGCAAAGCAATTAGGCTTATATGTTACCATGTATAGCCCCTTGCAGATGGCCGCCGACCTACCTGAAAACTACGAAAAATTCTTAGATGCTTTTGAGTTTATCAAGAAAGTACCTGTAGACTGGCAAAAGAGTGTGTATTTGGAAGCTGAACCTGGCCAATATATTACTATTGCTCGTAAAGACAAACATAGCAACAATTGGTATGTAGGCAACACCAGTAATGAGAACGGACATACCTCAGTACTTTCTCTTGATTTCTTAGACAAAGGAAAAGAGTACGAAGCCACTATCTATGCCGATGCCCCCGATGCTAATTACCAAGGCAATGCCCAAGCCTACACCATCAAAAAGCAAAAGGTGAATGCCAAAACCAAACTCACCCTAAAAGCTGCTCGTGGTGGAGGATACGCCATTGAAATAGTGGAGAAAAAATAAATAACTAATGTTCAATGATTAATGATTAATGTTCAATGACTATTGTTGTTATTGGCATTAATCATTAATCATTATTGGCATTAATCATTAATCATTATTGGCATTAATCATTAATCATTATTGGCA
>ERZ772973.131-NODE-131-length-47901-cov-7.05695_pt1 | contig 47901 bp, 48 predicted proteins | sample MGYA00580672_ERZ772973 | MGnify/ENA primary metagenome ERZ772973 (study PRJEB29015, sample SAMEA2737938) | human oral metagenome | biome: human oral; feature: human-associated habitat; material: dental | place: China | collected 2152 ...
GAACTAAAAAAGAAAGGGGCTGACAAGCTACTTATAGAACAAATTAATAATGGAAAGTTGTACATAGGTACTTCAGCGGGTTCTGTCATTGCCTCTCCTACTATTGAATTTGTTAGCGATATGGACGAGACCAAAAAAGCTCCTGAACTTACTGATTATTCAGGCTTACATTTGGTAGATTTTTACTTATTGCCTCATTATCTGAACTTTCCATATGAGGAATCTAGTCAAAAAGTAGTAAACGAATATTCACCGAAAATAGATCTGAGACCTATTTCCAACAATCAAGTAATTACTGTTTTAGGTAATGAAATAAAAACACTTGAAAAACCCACCAGCTGAACACGTTGGCAAAAGCCGCCATGCCCAGCTAACACCTATTGCAATAGCTATATAAATAGCTGTTGCAATAGTTATTTTTTTCCCTTAACTTTGCCTATCTAAGTTAACGTGAGTTCGACGTAAACAAAATTATATTTTTCTCCCACAGATTCCACGGATTTTCACGGAGAGAATGATACAACAACTAAGTATAACTCCTTAATTTCCACGGATAAATAAGGCCTTTGGCCTTATAAAAATCTGTGTAAATCGCAACAGCACAATTACACAAACATAGAAAATCTGTGAAATCCGTGAAAATCTGTGGGAGCTTTCGTTATATCGAACTCACGTTATTATAAGGTATATTTTTAAGCATAACGGAGGATATACCCCTTATAATCCTTCTTTTAGGGAAGAAATAACCACTTATGCAGCACAAGTACTTAAGCTAACACATTATAAAGTATGTTTGCAACTTTCTGTAAGAAGGATCATAGGAAACATAGGCTTAGTCAAGGACTTGGATACAGGCACTTATTACTATGTAGTTCAGGACACCTCTGCTCAAAAGAAAAACGAATTCTTTCATTTCACCTCAGAAGAACTCAAAAGTGAAAAATCTCCCCAGCCCCCGAAGGATAGTGAATAATCCCCCTAATCTCCGAAGGAGAGGAGTGATCCCCCTAACCCCCGAAGGGGAGGAGTGATCCCCCTAACCCCCGAAGGGGGAACAAGTAGCCAGCGTAATAGGATTAGTCGTTAGTCGTTAGTCACTTGTCACTTGTCACTTGTCATTATTTAGACTTTTTACAAATTACAATAAAAAGGTCTTACCCTCTTTTAAATTACATTAAGAAGTTGTACTTTTGCAGCGTAGTAGTAGGTATGCTCAGCGCCCTTGATTACAAGGAAAAAGAGTGTAGAAAATAGAACTACAAAGAAAAAAAAGAATAGATAGTTTTTTGTTTTTAATAGCTTTTTTATGAAAAAGAGTAGAAATTATAAGGGAGGATCATGGCGAGCGTTATGGCTTATGGCTATGCTGTTCCCTATATACTTGTTTGGACAAGATGCTTCAGGCGACCCCGCCAAGGGGAAAGACTTGTTCAAGGCCAACTGTGCCGCTTGTCATAAGTTGGAAGGAAAGCTGGTAGGTCCTCCTCTTGGGGGCGTTACCGAGAAAAAATCTGCCGAATGGCTACACAAGTGGATCAAAAATAGCCAGGCCCTCATCGCCGCTGGTGACAAGGATGCAATCGCTATCTTTGAGGAGTACAACAAGGTGCCTATGCTCGCTTACGAGAGTATCCTCTCCGATGAGGATATTAACAATGTATTGGCCTATGTAGCTGACCCTGCTAAGGCCGATGCAGCGGCTGCCCCTGCTGCTCCTGCCGCTGGTGATGCTACAGCTGCCGCTGCCCCTGCCGCCACTGCTGATGCCGCTACCACTACAGCAGCACCTGTGAAAGAGACCTCTAATAAGTCCCTTGCCATAGTGCTCTTATCTGCCTCTGTCTTACTCCTTGCCTTACTTGTATTCTTTGTAGTAAAAGCCAACCGCGAGGTGAAGAAATTGGCCAAAGAGAACAACAACGAAGAATATCTAAAGCAAAGCAAATATTATCCTTTGTGGAATGTTTTTGTGAAAAACAAAATCATCACCGCTTGCCTTATCGCTATCTTATTCTTCTCCTCTACCTACTTTGCCTATGGATACCTTATGCAAGTGGGTATAGACCAAGGATACCAACCTATTCAGGAAATCCACTATTCTCACAAGATACACGCTGGGGATAACCAGATAGACTGTAAGTTCTGCCACTCTGCGGCACGTACTTCCAAAACAGCAGGAATCCCTTCGCTCAATGTATGTATGAACTGCCATAAGAATATAGAGGAGTATACAGGCCCTGTAACTGACCAATATACTAAGGAGTTCTATGACGGAGAAATCCAAAAACTATACGATGCGGTAGGTTGGGACGCTGAAAATGCACAATATACAGGAGTTCAAAAACCAGTGAAATGGACACGTATCCATAACCTCCCTGACTATGTATATTTCAATCACTCTCAGCACGTAACCGTGGCTGGAGTAGCCTGCCAACAGTGTCACGGTGATGTACAGACTATGGAAGTGGTTGAGCAACATGCCCCTCTTACCATGGGCTGGTGTATCAACTGCCACCGTACTACCAATGTCAATGATGCCAATCCGTACTATGAAAAGATACATGAGCAATTGGCTAAAAAATATGGTAAAGAAAAACTTACCATCGCTGAACTCGGTGGTCTCGAATGTGGTAAGTGTCACTATTAGAGGTAAAAGGTAAAAGGTAAAAAGTAACAGTCTTTTACCTAATTAACCCAAATGCTATTACCTTTTAACTATTAACTTTTAACTTGAAAAAGATGTCATCAGAAAAAAAATATTGGAGAAGTGTAGAGGAGTTGGATACGAACAACCCTGTGATAGAGCAAATTCATCAAAATGAGTTTGTTGATAAGCTCCCTACCTTATATTCAGGCGAACACGAGTTTCTAAGTAACCAAGAGGCGATGGAGGAGAGTGCTACCACCCGCCGCGACTTCCTTAAGTATGTGGGATTCACTACCGCTGCTGCTGCCTTGGCAGCCTGCGAAGGGCCTGTACATAAGGCAATCCCTTATGTGATCCTACCCGAACAGATACGCCCAGGTATCCCTGACTACTATGCCACTACCATGGCCGATGGGTTTGACTTCGCTTCTGTGCTTGTCAAAACCCGCGAAGGGCGCCCTATCCGTGTGGAAAATAACCGCGAAGCGGCTTACCGTGGCTGCGGAAATGCACGTGTTCAGGCTTCCGTACTCTCTATGTACGATAGCTTGCGCGCCAAAAATCCTCAAAAAGGTACTGAAAATATCACTTGGGACACCCTTGATGGTGCAGTGGTAAAAGCTCTTACCGATGCCGCTGCTCAACAGAAGCAAATTGTATTGCTTACCGGTACACTCGCAAGCCCTTCTACAGAGAACCTAATCAAGGAATTTACCGAAAAATATCCAACAACTAAGCATGTAACCTACGATGCCGTTTCTGAAGAAGTTGCCGTATTGGCCTTTGAAAAGAAATATGGTGTGCGTGCCTTAGCCAATTATGATTTCTCCAAAGCTCAAGTAATTGTCTCCTTTGGGGCTGACTTTATCGCCGATTGGCAAGGAGGCTACGAAGAGGAATATGCCAAAGGACGTATCCCTACCAAAGAGGGTAGAATGTCTAAGCACTTCCAGTTTGAGAGCAATATGTCCCTTTCTGGGGCTAATGCCGATGAGCGTATAGCGCTGAAACCTGCCTTGCTTAAGGTGGCTTTGGCTAAGTTCTACGGCTACCTCACTGGAAAAACTGTAGGTGGTTCTCTTCCTGAGCGTGCTGAAGCAGCTGTAAAGAAAGCAGCCGAACAGGCTAAAAGAGCTGGCGGCAAAGCCGTTGTGGTAACAGGTATTCAGGACGTGAATGCACAGAGCTTGGTACTTGAGATCAACGAAGAGGTACTCCACAGTGCGGCCTTTGACCCTGCCCACCCTGTATATATCCGCCAAGGTAATGCCGCTGCCTTCAAGCAGTTACTAACCGATATGAATGCGGGTAATGTAGGGGTACTTATCATGAATAATGTAAATCCATTATACACCCTATCCGCTGCCGATGCGATGGCCTTCGAATCAGGACTTGCCAAGGTAGCAACTTCAGTGGATTTCTCCCTCCGTGCCGACGAAACTGCACTCAAGGCTACTTACCTCGCTGCCGCTCCTCACTACCTCGAGTCTTGGGGCGATGTGCGTATGCGTATTGACTATTACTCACTTATGCAGCCTACTATCCGTCCGCTGTTTGACACACGCCAGTTCCAAGAAGCCTTGCTCAAATGGAGCGGAAAGGAGGCTAACTACTACGAATATATCAAAGCGTTCTGGAAAGCTAATGTTCTGGCCGAAGGTGATGCTTGGGAAAAAGCCCAACATGATGGCTTCTATCGCAAGGAAGCAGCCTTGCTTGGTGAAAAACCAGAGGCCTTGGATACCACGCCTATGGTAGCTGCCCTTACCGCAGCACCTGCTGAAGGCTTTGAACTAACCCTATATACCAAAACAGGTCTTGGTGATGGACAACAAGCCAACAACCCTTGGCTACAAGAACTACCAGACCCTATCACCCGTGTTTCTTGGGATAACTACCTGACCATGTCCGCCGCCGATGCCAAAGAATTGGGTATCAAGAATTGGCATGTAGCCAATGGCGCCTTGGACGGAGATTATGCCCAAATCCAAGTAGGCGATGTAACCCTCAAAGTACCTGTACTGATCCAGCCTGGTCAGGCCAAAGGTTCTGTAGGTCTCGCTTTCGGTTACGGAAGAAAGGCGGCCATGAAAAAGGAAATGCAAATAGGGGTCAATGCCTATGTCCTTTACAACAATTTCAATAATGTACAACCTGTTGCCTCTATCAAAAAGGCAGAGGGTACCCACGAATATGCTTGTATCCAGCTCCACAATACCCTTATGGGTCGTGGCGACATCGTCAAAGAAACTTCCCTTGAGGAGTTCTTGACCAAGGATGCCCACCAGTGGAACAAAAAGCCTGAAGTATCCTTGGATCACAAGGAAGTAAAAGCAACTTCTGTAACCCTTTGGAAGGAGTTTGACAACTCCACAGGACACTTCTTTAACCTTTCTATTGACCTAAATGCTTGTACAGGTTGTGGGGCTTGTGTGATTGCTTGCCACGCTGAAAACAACGTACCTGTGGTAGGTAAGAGTGAGGTAAGACGCTCCCGCGATATGCACTGGTTGCGTATAGACCGCTACTACTCCTCCGAAGAGACTTTCAAAGGCGATTTGGAAAAAGTAGAAGGTATCGAAGGCCTCGGTGCATCACTTTCTACTTTTGGAGAAATGGAAGTGGCTTCCGATAATCCACAAGTGGTATTCCAGCCTGTAATGTGCCAGCAGTGTAACAACGCTCCTTGTGAGACTGTATGTCCTGTAGGGGCTACTTCTCACGGAGTACAAGGACAGAACCACATGGCTTACAACCGTTGCGTAGGTACTCGTTATTGTGCTAACAACTGTCCTTATAAGGTACGTCGTTTCAACTGGTTCCTATACAGCAATAACAATGAGTTTGACTACCATATGAACGATGACTATGGTAAGATGGTACTCAACCCCGATGTAGTGGTACGTTCTCGTGGGGTGATGGAAAAATGTTCTTTCTGTATCCAAGAAACCCAAGCTGTTATCCTACGTGCTAAGCGTGAAAACCGCGAGGTGAAAGTAGGTGAGTTCAACGATGCTTGTGCTTGTGCCTCTGCTTGTGGTACTGGGGCAATGACCTTTGGGGATATGAACAACCCAGAAGATCCTATCGTAGAACTCAGCAAGAACGACCGTATGTATCACCTCTTAGAGCACATCGGTACCCGTCCTAACGTATTCTATCAAGTAAAAGTAAGAAACAACGATTAATATAGTTAATAATTTTGAGTTTTGAGTGCTTAGTTAGCTAACTCAAAACTCAAAACCCAAAACTCAAAACTAAAAAATATGGCATCGCATTACGAAGCACCTATACGCAATCCACTGATAGTAGGCGACAAGACCTACCACGATGTTACTGTGGATGTAGCGCGCCCTGTTGAGGGGAAAGCCAATCGCCTTTGGTGGATAGTATTCTCAGTAGCCCTCGCTGCTTTCTTGTGGGGATTGGGCTGTATCGTCTATACCGTATCTACGGGGATAGGCGTATGGGGATTGAACAAAACCGTGGGTTGGGCTTGGGACATCACCAACTTTGTATGGTGGGTAGGTATCGGTCACGCTGGTACCCTAATCTCCGCCGTATTGTTACTCTTCCGCCAGAAATGGAGAATGGCCATCAACCGCTCTGCCGAAGCGATGACCATCTTCTCAGTAGTACAGGCGGGTCTCTTCCCTATTATCCACATGGGACGCCCTTGGTTGGCCTACTGGACTGTGCCTATACCAAACCAATTCGGTTCCCTTTGGGTGAACTTTAACTCTCCTTTGCTTTGGGACGTGTTCGCGATCTCTACTTACCTCTCTGTATCCTTGGTGTTCTGGTGGACAGGACTTTTGCCTGACTTCGCTATGCTACGCGATAGAGCGGTAAAACCTTTCCAAAAGAAAATCTATAGCTTGGTGAGCTTCGGTTGGAGTGGTCGTGCTAAGGATTGGCAACGCTTTGAAGAAGTGTCTTTGGTACTTGCAGGCTTAGCTACCCCTTTGGTACTCTCCGTGCATACCATCGTATCCTTTGACTTTGCTACCTCTGTAATCCCTGGTTGGCATACCACTATCTTCCCACCTTACTTCGTGGCTGGAGCGATCTTCTCTGGGTTCTCCATGGTAAATACGCTCCTTATCATCATGCGTAAGGTGTCCAACTTGGAAAACTATATCACCCTACAGCACATTGAGCTGATGAACTTAGTGGTAATGATCACTGGTTCTATCGTAGGTTGTGCTTATATCACCGAGCTTTTCGTAGCTTGGTATTCAGGAGTGGAATATGAGCAATACGCCTTCCTAAACCGTGCCACTGGGCCTTACTGGTGGGCATATTGGATGATGATGTCCTGCAACGTGTTCTCTCCTCAGTTCATGTGGTTCAAGAAGCTACGCCGTAGTATCCTCTTCTCTTTCTGTATCTCTATTGTGGTAAATATAGGGATGTGGTTCGAGCGTTTTGTGATCATCGTAACCTCCTTGCACCGTGATTACTTGCCTTCTTCTTGGAGCATGTTCTCTCCTACACTGATTGATATAGGTATCTATACAGGAACCATCGGATTCTTCTTCGTGCTCTTCTTGCTCTATTCACGTACTTTCCCTGTGATTGCACAAGCCGAAGTAAAATCTATCTTGAAGTCTTCAGGAGAAAAATATAAAAAATTAAGAGACACTAACCCTAATAATTCACATTAGTTATGAGTAAGAAAGTAGTACAAGCACTCTATAATGACGATGATGTGCTCCTCTCCGCTGTCAAAAAGGTTCGCCAGGCCAACCTTAAGATAGAGGAAGTATATACACCCTTCCCTGTACATGGATTAGACAAGGCCATGGGGCTAAAGCCTACACGAATTGCCATAGCTTCATTCATCTACGGATGTATAGGATTAGTGGTCGCTACCCTTATGATGAAGTACATCATGATTGATGACTGGCCTCGTAACATAGGAGGAAAGCCTAATTTTACTTATATAACCAACCTGCCCGCTTTCGTGCCTATCATGTTCGAGCTTACGGTATTCTTTGCCGCTCACCTTATGGTAATCTCTTTCTACATGCGTAGTAAGCTATATCCTTACAAAAAGGCCGAGAATCCGGATCCACGTACCACCGATGACCATTTTCTTATGGAAGTACAAGCCGATGATAACACCTCTGAGCTTGTCAAACTCCTACAAGATACCGGTGCCGTTGAGGTAAAAATAGCAGATAAAAAAGCAATTCAGATATGAAAAAAAGATATATATTCGCCTTATCCGTAGTCGCCCTTTCGCTTACCGCTTGTTTCCACAAGGATAAGCCGAACTACCAGTATATGGCCGATACCGATATGTATTTCCCTGTAGGCTACGAAACCTACCAAGAGGCGCCCGAAGGGAACAAAGCACTCAAGGGCGGTATGGAAGCACAACTCCCTCCAGAGCATACCATCAAGCGTGGCTGGATGCCTTACCTCTATCCTAATACCAATGAGGGTTATGAGGATGCTAAGGCTAACCTTAAAAACCCGCTTGTAGCCGATAGTCTTGCCTTAGATAGCAATATCAAAGAAGGGGCTGCCCTCTACAATATCTATTGTATGGTGTGCCATGGCGCCGAAGGCGACGGACAGGGTATCCTCGTACAACGTGACAAATATTTGGGCGTGCCTAACTATAAGGACAGAGAGATTACCCAAGGAAGTATCTACCATGTAATCTATTACGGACGTAATGCTATGGGCTCCTACGCTTCTCAGATTACTGAAAAAGAGCGTTGGCAAGTAGCCTTATATGTGGAACAACTCCGAAACAAACTCATTAATAAATAACCCCTAAGAAGAAGGAATTATGTATTCGTTTTCAAGTAAAATAAAGCTAACAGCTCTCATTAGTATGGTAGTGGGGCTTGTAGCAGTCATATATAGCTTTATAGCGACCCCCAGTTCCGTAGCCGACCTCCATCAGGGGGGCGAAGCAGCTCACGATCCTGCGCATTTGGAACACATGCTTCATATGCTACAGAATAAGCCTTGGGCTGCCCTCTATGTAGCGGCACTCTTCTTTTTGCTCATCAGCTTAGGGGTCTTAGCTTTCTATGCTATCAACCGTGCCGCTCAGGCTGGTTGGGCACCAATTCTCTTTAGAGTAATGGAAGGAATCACAGGTTATCTCCCTGTAGGTGCTTTGATTTTCTTTGTATTGCTTGTGTGCTCAGGCCTTCATCTGAACCATCTCTTTATCTGGATGGACCCTCAGGTGGTAGCTCATGACACTATAATACAAGGTAAAACAGGCTACCTGAATGTGCCTATGTTCCTCGTGCGTGCTGCCGTCTATCTCTTGGGCTGGATTGCTTACAGACAGATTACTCGTAAGCTCTCCCTCCAGCAGGACGAGGCAACCGATAACCGTCCGTTCATCAAGGCCTTCAAGTGGTCTGCGGGCTTCTTGGTATTCTTCCTCGTTACCGAGTCCATGATGTCTTGGGATTGGATCATGAGTGTAGATCCGCACTGGTTCAGTACCCTCTTTGGCTGGTATGTATTTGGTAGCTTCATCACTTGTGCTATCGCCGCCATCATCTTGGTTACTGTAACACTTAAGAAGCAAGGCTACTTAGAACATGTCAATGACAGCCACCTCCACGATTTGGCCAAATACCTATTCGGGTTCTCTATTTTCTGGACTTACCTTTGGTTCTCTCAATACTTATTGTATTGGTACTCCAATATCCCAGAAGAAGTTACCTATTTCGTAACTCGTTTGCAGAACTTTGAGCCTATCGTTTTGGGAATGTTGGCCATCAACTTCCTTCTACCATTGCTCATCTTGGTTGATTCCGATATTAAGCGCAAACCTTGGGTAGTAGGAACTATGGCTGTAGTAATCCTTATAGGACACTATATGGATTTCTTCAATATGATTATGCCAGCCACCGTAGGACGCGAATGGAGTATAGGAGCTGCCGAAATAGGAAGTTTGTTATTCTTCTTCGGATTATTCACCTATGTAACATTCTACACCCTTACCAAGGCACCATTAGTAGAGAAGCGCCACCCACTCATGGGCGAAAGCGAACACTTCCACTACTAAAATAGATAGAAGATTAAAAGTTAAAAGTAAAAGGTAAAAAGTACTTCACTTTTTACCTTTTATTTCTCTAAGGCCTAATCTGTTGTCTTTTTCTTTGTATAATTTATCATTTATTGTTGTGGTTCATGTGCAAATACGTACATTTCATGCTTAATCTTGTAATTTTTTTTTCAAATATAAAATTAAATATTATTTTTGCCTTGTAAAATAATAAAAAAGATAAGTATCATGAAAAAGTTGGTTTTATTAGCAGGATTGCTCTTGGTGGGAGCAGCTTGCAGCAAAAATGATGAAGTAAAACAAGGTTCAACTGATGATGGAGGTCAAGGAAAAGTAACTACTCCCGTAGAAGAAGCACCTGTATATCCAAAAGAAAAAAGCGGAGACGATAGCTTCTATAACGTAACCACTTATGAACTGGAGGGTAAAAAGGTGAAAAAAGTGCTCAAAGAATACTACTCCAATGGCCAAAAGGATGAGAACAATACCACCACAACATTGGTTACCTATACCAATAAAAAATACCCTACTTTAGTGGTAGAAACACGCCCTGGAGCTGTTAGAAAAATAGAATATACTTATAATGACCAAGACAAGGTGACTTCTATGAAATATACAGCCAATGGAAATACAGAAGTAAAACAACTTGAATATGACGAAAAAGGAAGAGTTACCAAAATAACGGTTACTAATCAAAGTCAGATTCCTAAAACATATACCTATACCTATCCCGATGACAAAACGATAGTACGCAAATATAGCCAACAGCCCAATACAACAGATACCTATACCGTAGAGAATGGAAACCTTCTCAAAGAGGTATCCGAAACTAAAAATGAGGCTGGAGAAGTAACGGCTTCTTATGTAAGCACCTACGAATATGACCTGACAGTAAAAAATCCTAAGGCATCTCTCGAATACAATCTTATCAATATGTATTATTATGATAACACAATCCTCACTGATAAGACTAGTAAAAATGCTGTCAAAAAAGAAACTTTCACAGGTAGCGATGCAGGTCGTAGATTATCACCTCGTGAGATCTCTTATACCTACCAAACTAACAAAGATGGATTCCCTGTCAAGGTAACAGAAAGAGGTAATGGCTATACCAACGAAACAGTATATGAGTACTAAATTTCTTATTCAATCATATCTGTGATCATTATATAATCTTCTGTCATGAGTTGCTCATGGCAGAGGATTTCTTCCCTTAAAAAAATCTAAAAATATTAGTGTTATGAAAAAAATAATAATTTTATTGACCAGCCTACTCCTTATAGGAACCGCTTGCAGCAAAGATGATAGTAAGCCAGCAGGTAAAGAAGATGGAAAGGTAGAAAAACCAGACGACAAAGGGAAGGATAAGGACAAACCAACTCCCTCTCCAAGTCCAGCGCCATCACCAAGTCCATCACCAAGCCCTTCTTCTCCTGCACCCTCTATAGGTGAGAATGTAGATCCTATATTTCCTAAGATGAAGAACGGAGATAACCAAAACTATTCCTTGACTACTTACGAAAGAGAACAGAATCAGAATAGAGTAAAGAAGGTAATAAGGGAATCTTATAGTAATAACCAAAAAGAGAATGATAGAACGGTAACAACTACTATAACTTATGGTACAGGGAAATATCCTACGGTAGTGGATGAAGTAGGTGGTTTTGCCCCTCGTAAGGTTGAATATACTTATAATGACAGAGACCAAATCACTTTTGCTAAGAAGACGGAAAATGGCGGAGTACAGACAAAGGAATATCACTATGATGACCAAGGCAGACTTTCTAAGATAGTTGCAAACTATGGGGGTTCTCCTCAAGTTTTAGAGTTTTCTTACCCAGATAGCAAGACTGTAGTGAAGAAAGATAACAGTTCAGGATTGGTAACTACTTATACTTTTGAAGGAGAAAATCTTGTTAAGGAAGTTTCTGAAAGAAAAGAAAATAATGGACAAGTAGTATATTCTCAAACAACAATATATGAGTATGATACTACTATAAAGAACCCTAATGCATCGTTAGGAAATAGATTGCTCAACCCTTATTTCTTCAATGAGGAAGTGTATTCTGAAAAGACAAGTAAGAATGCTGTGACCAAAAAATCATCATCTATTGTAGATTATGGGCATTCTGTTCCTGGGCAGACTAGTACTTATACTTATGAAAAGAATGCTCAGGGATATCCTACCAAAGTAAAAGAAGTAACAAGTGGTAATGCTCAAAGCACAATAGAGTACCAATACTAAGCCTCTTATTCCATTATATTGATAGTTAAACAATAGTCTTCTGCCATGAGTTCTACCCATGCGCAGAGGACTTTTTTAGCCTTTCCTGCTTGTAGGAGGCATTGACTGTATTGGGAGAAAAAATCGGTTGGATATTGGTCAAATATGAAGAAACTACTCTCTGTCCTAAGGCCATGACGAATAGCTATTTCCCCTAAGCAAATATTGGGAAGTGTATAGACAAATATAGCAGGGGAGGGGTAGTAGTTATTAGGGTCTTGTATGGTTTCTTGGTGCCTAAGGTCGGTATCCAAACTTGCTGAGTGGTTAGCAAAAACAAGGGCTAAGTCTTCTTTTTCTTCCGCAGTGAACCCTTCAAGGAGGTATTCTACCCCCAAGAAAGCCAGCTTGCTAAGAGCGTCCATCTTAAAGAATTTGGGATAATCAATTCCTAAATGCTTATAGGCACCCTTGGCGAAAGTGGAGAAATCTCCACCTAACATCTCAAAAACAAAGGAACCATTAACGATAATGGCTCCTTTATATATCTTACAAGTCTTCATTAACTGTTTAGGGCGTTTGCTCCGGAGACAATTTCAAGGATTTCGTTGGTAATAGCCGTTTGTCGGGCTTTGTTATAAGTAAGAGTGAGTTCATCACGGAGGGTGGAGGCATTGTCGGTAGCCTTGTGCATAGCCGTCATACGAGCCCCATGTTCGGCTGCTAAGGAATCACGTAGCCCCTTGTATAGCTGTAGCTTGAGATGCTTGGGAATAAGCCCCTCTATGATGGCCTCAGCCGATGGCTCATAGATAAAGTCGCTCTCTTCTTGCTCTTCTTCTGTTGTGAGCTGTAGAGGCAGGAACACCTCTTCGGTGAGAATCTGAGTGGCAACGTTCTTAAAGCTATTATATACTAAGATGATACGGTCATAAGTACTCTTGGTGTAGGCATCCATAAGTTCTTGGGCTAAGTCGGCTACCTTTTGGAAGTCCATACGGTCAAAGAAACCTTCGCAATAGCGACTTACTTTGCCTGTTTTCTTGAGGATATCATTTCCTTTTTTGCCAATGGTGAGTATTTCTACTTCTTTTCCTTCGTATTTTTCCAAAAGGGATAGGGTATGCTTTACCACAGTAGAGTTGAAAGCCCCGCACAATCCCCTATCAGAGGTGATAGCTACCACAAGAATACGCTTTTCTTCCTTTTCATGAGGGAGGAAAGGGTTGGTAGTGCCCAAGGCGCTTTTGAGGGATTTAAGAAGGTTTCCTAAAGTATTGGCGTAAGGCTTCATGGCATGAATAGCCTCTTGTGCTTTTTTGGACTTAGCAGCAGAGACCATCTTCATTGCGCTGGTTATCTGCATGGTAGAACTAATTGAGTTGATACGATTACGTATCTCTTTGAGGTTGGCCATAAATAGATATTAAACAGATTCTTTGCGAGGGCAAAAATACGAAAAAATAATGACAAATGACAAATGACAGATGATAAATTTTTATAATGACAAGTGACTAATGAAGCAGGGAGGATTAGTCATTAGTCACTTGTCAGTAGTCATTAATTATTGTCCTCCCCAGAAGTAGTATCCTATAATACTAATAAACAATATACTGATGATATTGAGCCAAAATCCTGCCTTAAGCATGACTTTCTGAGGGATAAGTCCCGTACCAAAGGCAATAGCATTGGGCGGGGTAGCCACAGGGAGCATGAAGGCACAAGAGGCACCAATACCAATAATCATCGCCAAACCGATAGCAGGAACGCCTATTTCCTCGGCAATGGAGATAAAGATAGGCACCAAGAGCGCAGCACTGGCCGTATTGGAGGTAAATTCGGTGAGGAATATGATAAAAGTAGCCACCAAAAGACCTATAATAAAGTGGTTTTGGTTACGTATGAGCTCCACAATGCTCTCTACCAAAGCCTTACTTGCTCCAGAGGAACCTAAGACAGCACTTAGGGTAAGTCCTCCTCCGAAGAGTAGGAGTACGCCCCAGTCGGTGTTTTCCTCAATATCCTTCCAACTTACAATGTTGAAGGTACAAACAAGAATAGCAGCTGTCAGGGCGATTATACTATCAAAATCACCTATTTTTTCCAATCCGAAAAGGCCAGAGAGTATAGGGTTAACTTGTGTGGAGAAAATCCAAAATAAGGCAGTGAGGGCAAAGATGATGATAGCACCCCATTGTTTTTTGTTGAGAGGTTCTTCCTTGTGATCATCGCCTTTGACTTGGTCCATAGAAACCTTTAGGTTAGGACGGAAGAGGATATACAAGGTAAGTATTGTAAGAGGCAATAATCCTGCTACCACAGGCATACCATACCATAGCCATTCTTGGAAAGTTACCCCCAAGTTAGAAGAAACAATGGCGTTTGGAGGGCTACCTACAAGGGTACCCATACCTCCAATACTGGCCGAATAGGTAATCCCTAAGATCACGAACCAGTAGGAACCTTTGTTCTGCTCATAGGGCAAGCCCTTGAGCAAACCAATGCCTAAAGGAATCATCATAGCTGCGGTGGCTGTGTTGCTAATTCCCATAGAGAGGCCAGCGGTTACCAAGAAGAGCAATAAGACAGCCCATAGGAAATTACCACGGGCGAGGGACAGCACTTTGTAAGCAATGTATTTGTCCAACTTATTAACGCTCAGTGCGGCCGCTAAGGCAAATCCTCCAAAGAATAGGAAGATAGTCGGGTTGGCAAAATGTTGCAGTGCGGGCTTGGTATCTACCAATCCTAAGATGACAGAGAGGATAGGTACCGCTATGGCTGTAATGGTGATAGGAATCACCTCGGTAAGCCATAGGATAGCTACTAAGACAAGTAGCGCCAGACCTTTGTTGGTCTTGGCTTCGTAGGGGAGCCATAATATAAGCGCCCCTGAGAGCAGTACGGCCACTAATAGAATTAGGGCTCGCTTGGCTGTAATAAACTCAGTTTTCATAGGCTATAGGAATTAGCAAACAAGGAAAAAACCCTTGCTATTTATGTCCAACAAAATTACATTTTTTTGACGAAAAAAGCAAGAGTTTTTTTATGTTTTTTTCAACTATTGACCTATTTTTTCTATAGATAGTTTTTTGTTTATTATAAGTATCTTAATATGAGAGAATTAAATCTTATATTCCTACATAGTCAAAGAGTATATCTCCGTCTTGGCATAGGGGTTTGAGCTTTTCTTCAATGAAAGGAAGTACCTTTGGTTTCTCAGCTTCGGGGTAGAGAAGGTGTATGTTGGCACCTGCATCAAGAGTAAAGCAGATGGGCGTGTTGGTACTGGCGCGGAAGTACCATATTCTTTCTATAGCTGATAGGGTATTGGGGCGCATCAGTATATAATAAGGGTTGGAGGTGAGCATCATAGCATGTAGGGCAAGGGCTTCGCTTTCTACAATTCTGTTGAACTCGGTAAGGTCGCCCTGAGTGAGTACCTCCTTTAGCAGGGTGATATTTTGCTTTGCTTGCGTAAAACGAGCCTCGGCATAGGGGTGATCTATCATGAGCTTGTGTCCCTTGGAACTGCTCACGGGTTTTTGTCCTTTGTCAATAAGGAGAATGGTGTCTTGGTAAGTATTAAATACCTCGTGGGTGTCTCTTAAGGGAACACCGTAGAAGTTGGAGCTATCGGGTACGGCAGGGTGGGCACCCCACATGACAATACCTCCATAGGTACTACGACAGGCACTTCCTGAGCCCAGACGAGCTAAGAAAGAGGCTTTTTCATAGAAAAATTCTTCGGTCATATCAGGAACAAGGAGTTTTTCTATCTTCATCAGGCAAACGGCTAAAGCGGCCATACCACTGGCAGAAGAGGCGATCCCAGAGCTGTGAGGGAAGGAATTGCGAGTACGAACGATAAAGTAATAGTCCCTAAGAAAGGGAATATAATTACGGATACGTGTAAAGAAAGTTTCTATTTTAGGTAGAAAATTGTCCTTAGGTTCTTTGTCAAAAAAGAAATCAATTTGGAAACTTGTAGTAAAGTCGGTACGAGGGGCCATCTCCATGGTGGTTTCTGTATAAGAATTGGAGAGGGTGAAACTAATAGAAGGATTCATAGGGATCTGTTCTCCCTTTTTTCCCCAATATTTCACCAAGGCAATATTGCTTGGTGCGCGATGTTGCACTTTGGCAGCCTCTACCTTCTGAGTGTAGGGTTTAGGAATAAATTTGTCTACTAACATCCTTTGATAATAACTAACGACTAATGATTAGTGACTAATGATTAATAATTAATAAAGGTGCTTTTGGGTACCTTGTAATGAGCGGCAAAGATACAAAGATTAATTGTTAATTATTAAGGGATAATTGTTAATGTTTGGAGAAGACGGAGAAAGTGAAAAATGAAAAGAGAAGAGTGAAAAGTGAGAAATCCTCTAAGGACGTTTTTCACTATTCACTATTCTCTCTTCACTATTTTTTCTTCATTTGTTTGGCTTACCAAATTTTGACTCTGTCCTGAGGTTTTCTATAGAGTTTGTCGCCTTCTTTGACATTGAAAGTCTGGTACCAAGCATCCACATTGGTCAGAGGGGCAAAGGCACGGAGGTAATCAGGGGCGTGAGGGTCGGTTTTAATCTGATTGGTAAGGTTCTGGTCGGTGGTAAGGGAGCGCCATACGGTAGCCCAGGCCATAAAGAAGCGTTCGTTTTGGGTAAATCCGCTAATTTTGGCTACATCACCATGGTCTTTGAGATACATCTGTAAGGCATCAAAGGCGATATTGGCACCGCCAAGGTCGGCAATGTTCTCTCCATTGGTGAAGATACCATTGACAAAGATTCCTTTTACGGGTTCATATTGGTCGTATTGTTTAGCCAATGCTTGGGTTGCTTTTTCAAAATTGGCACGGTCGGCAGGGCTCCACCAGTCTTGTAGGTTTCCATCTGCATCAAATTGGGCACCGCTGTCATCAAAGCCATGGGTCATCTCGTGTCCTATGATACCTCCGATAGCACCAAAATTCACAGCAGGGTCAGCTTCGGGGTTGAACATAGGAGCTTGCAGGATAGCGGCAGGGAAAACAATCTCGTTGTAGAGAGGGTTGTAGTAGGCATTGACAGTTTGTGGTGTCATACCCCACTTGGTTTTATCCACAGGCTTGCCCACTTCGTCCAAGCTCTTTTGGTAGTACCACTGGGAGAGGTGTTGTAGGTTCTCGGTAAGGGAGGCCTTGGGGTCAATGCTGAGTTTGGAATAGTCCTCCCACTTGTCGGGATAGCCTACTTTCACATTGAGTTTGTCCAACTTGGCCAAGGCTTTATGTTTGGTTTCCTCGCTCATCCAAGAGAGGTTTTGGATATGCTGGGCAAAACTCTTTCTTAGATAGCTGATAAGGGTAAGCATCTGATCCTTAGAGGTTTTAGGGAAGAATTTTTCCACATAGAGTTTGCCAAAAGCCTCACCTAAGGAGCTATCAATAAGAGAGAAGGCGCGCTTTTGGATAGAGCGTTGTTCCTGCTGGCCACGTAGGTATTTGTCATAGAACTCAAAAGAAAGGTTGTCCAATTCCTCATTGAGGTTAGAAATATTGCTTAGTACCAACATATATTTTAAGTAGTCCTTGAGCAGAGGTAAGTTGTTGGTATTGATAAACTTATCATAGTCTTTGTACAAGCGCAGTTCAGAGACAATGACCTTATTCTCACCCATACCAACGTTTTTGAGTAGTTGTGGTAGGTTGATATTCTTGACCATGGTGCCCAACTCTTCCACACTGAGAGGGTGGTAGCTTAGGTTAGGGTCTCGGCTTTCCTCAACGGTGAGCATGAGTTTGGCAAGGTTTTTTTCAAAGGCCACTTGCTTTTGGGCTTTCTCTTCGGGGTTTTGAGCTCCTATAGTCTTGAATACTTGGGCGACGAAGGCTTCATATTTTTGTAGGGCTTCGGTGTTGCTTTGGCTCTCTTTTTGGTAGTAGTCATTGCCCATACCGATAGAGAAATTGCTCAGATAGGCCACATTGGTATTGGAGTCTTTCATATCGGCATAGGCGCCCCATGCACAGATAGGGTTGTTGCCTAAGCGGGTTGCCTCTTCCAAGTATTTCTGGAGGTCGGCCAAGGACTTGATGTTGTCAATTTGGGCTAATTGTCCCTCAATAGGGCTAAGCCCCTGTTTGTTACGGGTATCCCAATCTATATACTGCTTGTAGAGGGTTTGAATTTTTTGGCCTTCGCTACCATCGGGGTATTGCTTGCTGACAAGGTCGTCTAAGATAGAGAGGCAGTTGGTTTCGGTTATGTCGTCTAACATGTAGTAGGTACCCCAAGAGGTTTTGTCGGCAGGGATTTTAGCGGTTTTCATCCAGCTACCATTGACATAGTTGTAGAAGTCATCTTGCGGACGTACAGAAGTGTCCATAGCGGAGATGTCAAGGCCTTTTTCTTCGGTTTTGGCTGGGGTTTCCTTAGGAGGGTTACCGCAGGCTACCAAAAGAGAAAGAGAAGCCCAAAGGGTGGCTTTTGAGAAGGTCTTTTTTTTCATTTGTGTATTAATAAAGATTAATATTACCGCAAATGTACGAATTTTAATTGAGAATATTCTGTTGGAAAGGAAAAAAAACGTACATTTGCCAATGTTTTAGAAGATAAGAAATAGATGCGATTACATAGGAATTTGGTGGATGCCGTAGTAGAAGGTTTCCTACAGATTAATAACGATGGACTCTATGCGGATAAGGTGATAGAGCGTTTGCTTAAGCGTGATAAGCGCTGGGGAAGCAAGGATAGAGCTTTTATAGCAGAGACACTCTATGAACTGATTCGCTATAAACGCCTTTATACAGAGATAGCGCAGGAGAAAGCGCGCTTTACGGTGCAGAGTACCCGACGGGTGTTTGCTGTATGGGCAGTGCTCAGGGGGATTACACTTCCTGAGTGGTACTTTGAGGGAACGCCAGAGCGCCGTATCAAGGGGCGTTTTGATGCGCTCTCCAAGGAGCGTGCAGTGCGAGAGTCGGTGCCTGATTGGCTTGATGCCCTTGGTGTAAAGGAGCTGGGCGAGGAGTTATGGACGCGTGAGTTGCATGCACTGAATCAGCAGGCGCAGGTGGTGCTAAGGGTCAATACACTCAAGACAGACAAGGCAGCCCTTCAGGCGCAGCTAAGCAAAGAGGGTTATGAGACAGCACTCCTTGAGGGACTGCCCGATGCGCTGCAACTGAAGAAGCGAGCTAATCTCTTTTTATCGGAGGCTTTCAAGCAGGGGCTTTTTGAGTTACAAGATGCCGCATCGCAAAGAGTAGCCCCTTTGCTCTTAGGAGATTGGACACCTGCGCAGGGTAGCCTGAAGGTAGCTGACTGCTGTGCTGGGGCAGGAGGGAAGACTCTACATTTGGCTTCGCTAATGGGTGGTAAAGGCAAGATTGTGGCCATGGACATCTACTCTCAGAAGCTTGATGAACTCTCCCGTAGGGCCAAACGCAATGGAGCTTTTAATATAGAGACACGGCTGATAGAGGGCAAGTACCTCAAGCGACAAAGAGGTAGTTTTGACAAAGTGCTGATAGATGCTCCTTGTTCAGGCTTAGGTGTGTTGCGACGTAACCCTGATACAAAATGGAAACTTACCCCTGAGTTCTTAGACCAAATACGTTCTACTCAAGCCCAAATCCTTGAGCAATACAGTCAGTTGGTTAAGGAAGGTGGGCAGCTTGTCTATGCCACTTGTTCGGTATTGCCCAGTGAAAACCAACAGCAAGTACAACATTTCTTGCAAAGTGCCGCAGGGCAGCGCTTTACCCTTGTGGAAGAACATCAGATCTGGGCAACAGAGGGGTATGATGGGTTCTATATGGCGCTTATTAGTGACAAGTGACAAGTGACAAGTGATTACTAATTAATTGTTAATTATCAATTTATTGGCTACTAACTGCTAATCACTAACCACTAATTGCTAACTAATAACTATTTGATTATGGAATTTTTGAATAAATATTTTGTAGAAGTCTGTTTGAAAGATTATGCTACGTTCAAGGGGCGTGTGGGGCGAAAGCCTTATTGGCTCTTTGTAGGGGTGCTCTTTGTGCTACTTACAGCGCTATTACTATTGGAAGAGTTTGTGTTTCTATCTGATACAGAAGTAGGAGAGATTTTTAGCTTCTTAGTAGGTGTTTCTGCTGCCATAGTACTCTTACCCCTTATAGCGATTTCAGTGCGTAGGTTGCACGATGTAGGCAAAAGCGGCTGGTGGCTATTGGTGCCTATCTATAACATAATATTGCTCTTAGGAGAGAGCAGAGGAGAAGCGTAAAGAATGAAGATTGCTTATCATCCCATCTATACCCATCCGGTGCCTGAGAATCATCGTTTTCCGATGGAGAAATATGCCCTCTTGCACGAACAGTTGTTGTGGGAGGGAATCGCTACAGAGGCGGATTTCTTCGCTCCTGAAAAGGCGGCACTCTCATCACTGTACTTGGCGCATACACCCGCCTATGTGCAGGATTTTGTAGGGCAGACTCTTGAGGAGCGCACGCGTATCCGAATCGGGTTTGTTCAGAGTCAGCAGCTGATAGATCGCGAGCTGACCTTAGTACAAGGTACTATAGACGGGGCGCTTTATGCACTGGAGGGGCAGGTAGCCTTTAACATAGCAGGAGGTACGCACCATGCGTATTCCGATAGGGGAGAGGGCTTTTGTATGCTCAATGACCAAGCTGTAGCGGCTGCCTATCTATTGGATAAGGGAAAGGCACAGCGGGTACTCATTATAGACTTGGATGTACATCAGGGGAATGGTACAGCGGAGATATTTGCTCAAAAGCCAGCCGTATTTACCTTTTCTATGCACGCTCAGGGCAATTATCCCTTTGTGAAAGAGCAGTCAGATATGGATATAGCCCTACCAGATGGCACAGGAGATGACGCCTATATAGCACAGTTGCGCGAGGTATTGCCTAAACTGTTTGAGAAGCATCAGCCTGATTTTGTATTTTACCAATCGGGAGTAGATGTGCTTGAGAGTGATAAATTTGGCAAGCTACGGCTTAGCTTAGCAGGTTGTGCTCAGCGTGATCAGCTGGTTTTTGAAGCCTGTGCCCAGCGGCAGATTCCTGTGCAATGTAGTATGGGAGGGGGCTATTCGCCACGGCTTTCCACCATATTGCAGGCACATACGAATACTTTTAGGATAGCCGCGGAAGTCTTTGGGATATAAATAAAAAATTGTACCTTTGCCGAGAAAGTGAAAAGTGAAAAGTGAAAAGCGAAGAGTGAAGAGTGAAAAGTGAGACTGGATAAAAAACTAAAAAATATATGATAACAACAGATCAGCTTACTATGGGGGTGTTATTCCCTATAGAGGCGTTTGAGGGGCCAGTGCCTCGTATGAACAAAGATGAACAGATTGCTCTTGCCCAACAAGCGGAGGACTTAGGTTTTGACTCATTATGGGTGAGGGATGTACCTCTTTTTGACCCTAATTTCCGTGATGTGGGACAGATATATGATCCTTGGGTGTATATGGCACATATAGCCACCTTGACCAATAAAATCAAGCTTGGTACGGCCAGTATGGTACTTCCTCTGCGCCACCCGATACACTTTGCCAAAGCAGCGGCAAGTATAGACCAACTTTTTCCAGGTCGTCTGCACCTTGGGGTAGCCTCAGGAGACCGTGTGATAGAATATCCTGCGTTTAATAAGCCATACGAGAACCGTAGTATAGACTTTATGCGCCAGATAGAGACTATTCGTACTTTCTGGAGTGAAGATTTTCCTCGTTATGAGACCTCATTTGGGAAGATGCAAGGCGAAGCAGATGTGATTCCAAAGCCTGTAAATAAGCGTATTCCGATGTATGTTACAGGACATGCTGGAGGGATTAACCTTGACTGGATTGCTCAAAATGGAGATGGCTGGATCTACTACCCACGTGAGTTTGCTTATACTAAGAACATCATACAGAACTGGAAAGCCACTCTTAAGAAATACAATCAGCCAGATAAGCCATATATACAGCCCTTGTATATAGACCTATTGGAGGATCCCAATGCAGAGCCTATCAATATAGAGCTTGGTTTCCGCTTGGGTCGTAACTACTTGATAGACTTGTTGCAAACGCTCAAGTTTATGGGAGTTAGTCATACGATATTCATTGCGAAGTTCTGTTCGCGCCCTATGAAAGAGGTGATAGAAGAAATAGGTAAGGAGGTACTTCCTCATATGAATGAAGGATAGGTATGGAGATTATTATTATCAATGGGCCGAACCTGAACCTTTTAGGTAGGCGAGAGCCTTCAGTATATGGGCAAGAGAGTTTTGAGGCGTATTTTGAGATCCTCAAGGCGGCTTATCCTGAGGTGAATTTGCACTATTTCCAGTCCAACCACGAAGGAGCACTGATAGATAAGCTCCATGAGGTGGGCTTCTCCTACGACGGGATTATTCTCAATGCGGGTGCCTATACCCATACCTCGGTGGCACTGCATGATGCTATTCGTGGGATTACTACCCCTGTGGTGGAGGTGCATATCTCCAATACCTTTGCACGCGAAGATTTTCGTCATCACTCCTATATATCACCTGTGGCTAAGGGGATTATTGTGGGCTTTGGGATGGAAAGCTATAAATTGGCGATACAAAGCCTTATTAGTGACAAGTGACAAGTGACGAGTGACGAGTGAAAAGTGACGAGTGAAAAGTGACGAGTGAAAAGTGACGAGTGAAAAGTGAAGAGTGAAAAGTGACAAATGACAAGAGACAAGTGACTAATGAATTTGAGAAATATTTTTGAAATATGAAAATAACATTAGCCGTATTGGCGGCGGGCTTGGGTTCCCGCTTTGGTGCTGATAAGCAGATCGTTCCTATATATGGGGACTCTATTCTTTTAGATTATTCTATAGCAGATGCCTTTGCGGCAGGATTTGATAACGTAGTTTTGATTGTTCGTTCTGAGATAGAAGCACAGATGAAAGCGCATCTGCTAAAGAAGTTTCCTAAGGAGAAACTCTCTTTTGTGTGTCAGGATACTATGACCCCTAAGGAAATAGAGCGCAAAAAACCTTGGGGAACAGGCCATGCACTATTGTGCTTGAAGGATCAGATACACAACCCTTTTCTAATTATCAATGCCGACGACTTCTATGGGGCTCACTCGTTTGAGATGATGGCCGAGGCCTTGCGCAAAGGGAAAGAGAAGACCTTTTTCTCGGCTGGTTATCGCTTAGGGAATACGCTGAGTGAGAATGGGACGGTGTCGCGTGGTATTTGTACTGTAAGCGAGGATCATCACCTCATTAGCATAGAGGAACGTACCAAACTGCTCAAAACAGGTGAGAATGAGGCCACTGATGAGCGTACAGGGGAGCGTTTCCCACTGACAAGTTTTGTTTCCATGAACTTTTGGGGTTTTACTCCAGCTATATTCCAGTTAGGCGTACCCCTATTTGAGGCCTTTATAGCCGAACATAAGGGAGATCCCAAAGCGGAGTTCTACATTCCTACCCTTGTGAGCCATGCCATGGCACAGGGCTATGTGGTGGAGGTAGTGCCTACCGAAGCAGTATGGTTTGGAATGACCTATCAGGAAGACTTGGAAGTGGTCAGAAGAGAAATAGAGAGAGTGAATAGCGAAAAGTGAAAAGTGAAAAGTAAAGCCAGTGGGGAATAGTGAAAAGTGAAGATCATTCTTCACTTTTCACTTTTAGTTTTTTACTTATAGTATCTACTATCTCTTGGGTGGCGTGGGGACGGGCGAGCTTTCGGAAGTTTTCGGAAAGCTCTTTTCGCTTGTTCTCATCGGAGAGGAGGGCGGTGAAAAGAGGGGTAAAATGAGTGGTGATGTCCGTTTCCTTAAGTAAGAGTGCTGCGTTCTGGTCGGCTATGGCTTGGGCATTCTTGGTTTGGTGGTCTTCGGCGACATTGGGGGAGGGGACGAAGATGACAGGCTTGCCTACAACCGATAGTTCGCTGACGGAGCTGGCGCCAGCACGGGAGATAATCACATCGGCGATGGAAAAGGCCGCTTTCATGTTCTCCACAAAGGGGAGGATACGTACCCTATCGCTTTCTAAGTGCTTGTACTCAGGAAAGTAGTAAGCACCACACTGCCAGAGGACTTGTACCTTTTTCTCCTTGAAGAGCGGTAGGTGCTGCTTGACCAATTCGTTAATCTTTCTTGCACCTAAACTCCCCCCGATGACAAGCAGCGTAAAGGATTGAGGGTCAAGGGAAAAGAGCTTGTAAGCCTCAGGGTCTTTGTGAGTTATCGTCATTAAGTCCTCACGGATAGGGTTGCCTGTAAGGAAGAGGGGGGTATGTGGGAAATAGCGTTCCATGTGCTCATAGGCTACAAAGATGCCTTTGGCGCCTTTGGCTACCCACTTATTGGTAACGCCTGCATAAGAATTTTGTTCCTGAATAAAGTAAGGGATTCCCAATAGCTGTGCGGCCTTGAGTGTAGGGGCGGAGGCATAGCCACCGGTACCGATGACCACATCGGGCTGGAAGCGCTTGATAACCTTGTAAGCCTTATAGAGGCTATAAATGACTCTGAAGGGGAAGGCAAGGGTGGCGAGGCTCAGCTTGCGCTGGAGGCCACGGATAGGTAGCCCTACAATGGGGAAGCCCGCCTTGGGGACGCGCTGCATCTCCATTTTGCCTTCGGCACCGACAAAGAGAAATTCGGCAGAAGGGAAACGCTTTTTGAGTTCGCCTGCAATAGCCAAAGCAGGGAAGATGTGGCCGCCTGTGCCACCACCAGAGAGGATAATACGCATAATTAATGATTAATGACTAATGACTAATGATTAATGACTAATGATAGATAAATAAAAAACTACTTTTCCATAGAAAGAAAAAGTAGTTTTGTAATAGTGGTGCCTCCAGGAATCGAACCAGGGACACAAGGATTTTCAGTCCTTTGCTCTACCAACTGAGCTAAGGCACCATTGGTTGATTAATTCGGGTGCAAAGGTACAACTTTTTTTCTAATCTGCAATAGTTTGCTGGGAAATTTTTGAAAAAAAACACCTTCTTTTTTTATGTTATTGTTTTTCAAGAAATTAAAGGTGAATTTTTTTACTAAACAAAATTTTAACGAGGAGAGTTTATTTTTTTCTTGTATAAGAGCTAAAAAAGTTAGATATTTGCAAGCTGTAACAGTAATGAATTTATGAGGTTACCTATAGTTTTAGCTTTGTTCTTAGTTACTTTTGCCTATGGACAGAAGGGGACTAATTCGCCATTTTCCTATTATGGATTGGGAGAGAAGCGTTTTGAGGGGAATACAGAAAATGCCCTAATGGGAGGGGTGAATGCCTACGTGGATTCTACACGGGTGGATGTACGTAATCCAGCTTCATTGGCCAAGCTCACCCGTACCACCTTTTCGCTGGCGACCTCCTATGATATAAGGAAGATGGAGACTCCAGCAAATAGCTATCAGGAACGTACTTTTCTGTTGGATTACTTGAATCTTTCTTTTCCTATATATAAGAACTTAGGAGTATCGGTAGGGTTGCGTCCTTATACTTCGGTAGGTTATAGGCTGATGAGCCATGAGACCATCAGTGGTAGGGAGCAATATTACTCCTACGAAGGAAGTGGTGGAGTGAATCAGGCCTATTTGGCAACTGGATATGAGGTGTTCAAAGGACTTAGACTTGGTGTTCTGGGAAGTTTTAACTTTGGGAAAACCCAGTGGCAAAACCTATATAGTTCTCCATCGTTCTTATACATCTTAAGAGAAGATAGTCAATCACTATACCGAGGAGTTAGCTATGCCTTAGGTGTGCAGTATGAGCGGGAATTGGACAAGAACCTATCGCTGAGCGTAGGGCTGAGCTATGTACCTGAAGCGCGCTTGCGTTCGACTAATAACTTGATACTCTATTCGCTTAGACCTGCCAGTGGGAATTTCCTTATTAAGGATAGCCGCAATATCACAGACCCGAACTTAGTAAAGACCAATCTTACACTTCCTTCCTCTTTGGATTTTTCAGCAGGGGTGGGCAATAATGATCAATGGTTTGCGGGAGCGAGTTTTGGCTATTCCAATATGAGTGCGTTCTCCAATCCGTTTGTAACCTCTTCCTTTGTTGGATATGAGAATGCATATCGTTTTTCGGTAGGAGGATTTTATTTGCCACATAATACAGCTTATACAAAATACTGGAAACGAGTTACTTACCGAGCAGGTTTGTATTATGAACATACAGGTATCATAGTAAAAGAGAAGCCCATCAATGATTTTGGCATAACTTTTGGAGTAAGCCTACCTGTACAAGGACTCTCCAATGCAACTATAGGGGCTGCTTGGGGAAGAAAGGGAGATGGCAGCGTACTGAAAGAAAACTACTTGACCCTAAAAGTAGCCTTGACACTGAATGATAAGTGGTTCCAGAGAACTAAATACCATTAAGAAGTGAAGAGTGAAAAGTGAAGAGTGAAAAACGGACGCCCTAACACCTAACACCTAATACCTAAATAAGAAATTAACCCTTAAAAATAAAAAATGAAAAAGAAATTCTTATTACCAGTGCTTTTTGTAGCGGGTACTTTGAGTACATTTGCACAAAAAGAAGAGTGCCAGCTTAAGGCCTCTGTATATGTAGAAGCAGCAAAGCTTAAGAACTATAATGATGCTTATGAGCCATGGAAGTATGTATATGAACATTGTCCTGAGCTCTACCAATCTACTTTCCAATATGGAGAGCGTATCCTCTGGGATAAGATTGCCAAAGGGACAGACAAGCAGAAGTATGTGAAGGACTTACAGGAGCTTTATGACAAGTATTTCCAGTATTTCCCGCAGAAATTCTCACAGGCGGATAAGAATATGCGTCAAGCATTCCTTATGGCACAAGAAAACACAGGTACTAAGGAACAACTCTTTGCGCTCTTGGACGATACCTATAAGCTCAACAAAGAGGCTTTCAATGACGATACCCTTATCTATCAGTATTTTGCTTCAGCCTTGGATCTCTACAAGGGAGGAAAGAAGCAAGTACAAGATGTATTTGATGTCTATGACAATGTATCAGAAATCATAGAGCATGAGAATGACAAACTATCATTGCGTATCAACGAGCTATTACCTAAGGAAGAGGCTAATACCCTTGATGACAAAGAAAAAGCACAACTACAGGTAGCCCGTACTCGTGTGGGGAATCTAAAGAATATCACCGAGAGTGTGGATGCTGCATTGGGACAATTGGCAGATTGTCCGAACCTTATTCCGCTTTATCAAAAGACCTATGAAGCGAACAAAGACAATGCTGAGTGGCTTCGTAGAGCAGCGGCTAAGATGTCCGACAAGGAATGTACCTCCGACCCGCTTTTTGCCAAGCTCGTAGAACGTCTTTACCAGCTCTCACCTTCGGCATCTTCCGCACTATACTTAGGGATCATGAAGGAAAAGCAGAAGAATACTACAGAGGCAGTGAAATACTTTAACCAAGCGGTGGATTTGGAAAAAGACAACCTAAAGAAATCCGTATATTTGGTGAAAATAGCCAGCAAATACTCAGGTAGTACAGCCGTAAATTATGCTCAAAAGGCGCTTTCTTACAATCCTTCCAATGCAACTGCCTATCAGATTATAGCACAGGCTTATGCAGGAGCTGCGAATGAGTGTGGTTCTACAGCTTTTGAGAAGCGTGCCGTATATTGGCTTGCTGCCTCCACTGCCAGAAAAGGAGGTTTGGACAAGTTGGCTGCACGCTATGAGGCACTTGCACCTTCAAGAGCAGATATATTTAACTCAGGATTGGCTGGAAAGACCATTACCTTCAAGTGCTGGATAAGCCAATCGGTTAAGGTACCCCAATTGTAATGATAAGAATTTGCATAAAAAAATTGTTATTGGTTAGAAACATTGTAGGGCTTTTTGTCCTTACAATGTTTTTCTCATGTGATGACGAGCCGCAGAAAAACAACTTACAGCAAGATAAGATTCCCAATGGGGAGACCTATAATTTCCGCTTGCTGTATACGGATTCTGCAAAGGTCAAGACGATCTTGGAGAGTAGTCTGAACAAGGATTTTTCCAATCAGCGTTTTCCCTATACAGAGTTTCCCGAGGGCTTGGTATTGAAGCTGTATGACGACATGGGGCATGAGAATATCATTCGCTCTAAGTATGCGATCTATTACCTGCCGACCGAGATGGTAGAGCTACGCGATAGTGTGTCGCTCTCCACCTATGAGGGAAAGCAGCTGAAGACCTCACAGCTATTCTGGCAAGCCTCCACCGATTGGGTCTTTACCGAACGACCTTTTGAGTTTGTGGATTCCTTGCAAGGGACGGTTACCAAGGGGATCGGAATGGATTTTGACAAGCGATTTACCCACTTGAAAGCCCATAAAATCACGGGGATTATACCGATAAGAGAATAATGATAAGAGACTAATGACAAGTGACTAATGACAAGTGACAAATACCTACTTACCTAAACCCTAATAAAAAATGTTGACATCACTGATATTCATAACCCTACTATTGTTGCTCTCTGCGTATTTCTCAGGGATGGAGATTGCGTATGTATCCTCGAACAAGGTGCAATTGGAAATAGAGAAGAAAGAGGGAGGGATGATAGGCAATATCTTGGAGAAACTCACTCGTAAGCCGTCCAAGTTCATCGCTACTATGCTGGTGGGAAACAATATCACCTTGGTGATCTACGGGATAGAGATGGGGAAATTGGTAGTGGCACAGTTGCCTTCTTATTTTCATAATGTACTGTGGCAGACGGTGATATCTACTTTGGTGATTGTCATCACAGGGGAGTTTCTGCCGAAGGTATTTTTTCAGATCTATTCCAATACACTGCTTAGAGCACTGAGCCCCATTACCTATGTGTTCTATTTGATCTTTTCACCTATCTCAACCTTTGTTATTTGGCTGTCGGACAATATTTTACACGTGTTTTTCAACACCCAAGGAGATGTAACCAGATTGACCTTCTCCAAGGAAGAGTTGGAGAGCTATATCTCAGAGCAGATAGAGAACATGCCAGAAGACAAGGAGGTAGATAGTGAAGTCCAGATTTTCCAAAATGCTTTAGGCTTTTCGCAAGTGAAGGCACGGGATATAATGAAGCCTCGTACGGAGATAGTGGCAATCAATATAGAGGAGTCGGTGGGAGCACTACGAGATCTTTTTGTTAGGACAAACTATTCAAAAGTGCTTGTCTATCAAGAAAATATAGATGAGATTATAGGCTATGTACATGCCTTTGACCTTTTCAAGAAACCGAAGACTATACGGGAGTTTCTCCGACCTATCACCTTCGTGCCAGAGACCATTTACATCTCCAAGCTCTTGGATACACTCACCAAAAAACACCAGAGTATGGCCATAGTTTTTGACGAATATGGAGGTACTTCGGGGCTTATCACCTTGGAAGACATTGTAGAGGAGCTTTTTGGGGAGATAGAAGATGAGCATGATCAGAACTTCAAAAAAGAATTGCAGATTTCGGACAAAGAATACGTCTTCTCCGCGCGGTTGGAGGTGGATTATATCAATGAAAAATACAAACTCTCACTTCCAGAGAGTGAAAACTATGAGACCTTAGGAGGCTTGGTGGTCGCAATTCACGAGTCTATCCCTTGTAGGGACGAAGAGGTCATCATAGAGAACTACCGATTCTTGGTAGAGGAAGTAGCGGATAATAAAGTGATTACAGTGAGAATCTTTGTTAGTGACAAATGACGAGTGACAAGTGACGAGTGACAAGTGACAAATGACGAGTGACAAATGACAAGTGACTGATTATAAGTATTTGATAATCATTTCGTTGTGTAGATGTGGATAAATAAGAAGTATAAAATTTTTAAAATTGGTAAAAAAGTTGTAATTTCGCACCCCAAAATAGTGAAAAGTGAATAGTGAAAAGAGAATACTAACCGCTAATCATTAACCACTAAAAACTAAAAACTATAAAATGGCTGTTTTAGAAAAAATCAGAAAAAGAACAGTGTTCCTAATCCTTGTGATTGGATTAGCGCTTTTTGCCTTTGTTATCTCAGGCATATTTAGTCGTAACACTACCCCAAGTCAGTTGGTGATTGGGAGTGTAAATGGAGATGATATTTCCTATGTGGATTTCTCTACCCAAGTGGAAAATGCTATGCGCAATATGGGCGGTAGTATAGGTCAAGGATATATCGTGAATGCCTTGTGGCAACAAGCGGTACAGAGCCGTATCATAGACCAACAGTTTGAGAAACTGGGCATTAGTGTAGGGAAAGACCAAATTGTGAGTATAATAGCCAGAATACCTGACTATGGACAAAACCCTCAGTTTCAGGACGATAAGGGGAACTTCTCTGAGGCTAAGTTTGCCCAATTCATCTCCGAGCTTAAGACCATGAATCCTACTGTGTATAAGCAATGGCAACAGGAGGAAAAATCTTATATAGACAATGCTAAGCGTGAGGTATATTTAGGTCTTATCCGTGCAGGCTTAGGTGTTACCTTCAAGGACGGAGAAAAGGAATACCACAAGCAGTCCGACCAAGTAAATATAAAATATGTTACGGTACCTTATAGCTCTATCTCTGATAGTCTTGTAAAGGTATCAGATAGTGAGATAGATGCCTATATCAAGAGCCATAAGAAGCAATTTGAGCAAAAACAAATGCGTAACCTACAGTTTGTCTTAGCTTCCAATGTAGCTTCTCAGGCAGATATTCAAGCCATAGAGGCATCTCTTAAAGCCCTTAATGAGCCTAAGGTAGTGTATAATGCCACTACCCAGTCCAATGACACCCTTCCAGGTTTTGCTACTTTGCCAAAGAGTGAAGTGCCTGATTTTGTGAATGAAAACTCAGATGTGCCTTTTGATAGTCTCTATGTGAATCATGATAGACTTCCAGCAGAATATGCCGATGCACTTTACAACTTACAAGTAGGGGAGCTCTATGGCCCTTACAAGGACGGAGATGCTTACAAATACAGCCGTATGCTCTCCAAGAAACCTAATGCAGAGGTGAGAGCCAGCCATATCCTTATAGGTTACAAAGGATCTGTATCCGATCAGACAGTAACTCGCAGCAAAGAAGAAGCTAAAGCGAAAGCAGAAGAGATCTTTGCTCAAGTGAAAGCAGGTGGTGATTTTGCCGCTTTGGCACAAGCTAATTCCGATGATAAGTCCAATTCCTTCAGTGGTGGCGATTTGGACTTCTTTACCCCAGGGACTATGGTACCAGCCTTCAATGACTATGTGTTCAAGGCAAAGGTAGGTGATATAGGTCTTGTGGAAACAAATTTTGGTTTCCATATCATAAAGGTTACCGACCAGAAAGAAGGGGTACAGTTGGCCACTATCGTACGTAAGATAGAGCCATCAGCTACTACCAACAATGAAGTATATGCCAAGGTTACTGCTTTCAACGAAGCGGTGCTAAAGAATCCTAAGGATTTTGCTGCTATTGCTGCTAAGGAAGGTTATAGCGTATTGCCTGCCAATAACTTAGAGGCACTTGCGGAAGATATCCCAGGCTTGGGTAACAATCGCCCAATAGTGAAATGGGCTTTTGAAGATGATACTAAAGTAGGTGATGTACGTCGTTTTGACCTAAAAGATGGCTATGTAGTAGTGCAGCTCACCAAGAAAATAGACGAAGGTCTTGCCAAAGCAGCCGATGTGAGACCCATTGTAGAACCTATCCTTATCAAAGAGAAGAAAGTAAAACAAATCTCTGAGAAGATGAAAGGCTCATCGCTTGAACAAATCGCTCAGGCTACAGGCCAGCCTAACAATATACAAGTAGGTGAGGGGCTTATGCAAAGCAACCCTAACCTCTCAGGACAAGGCAATGAGCCCAATGTAGTGGGTGTAGCCTTTGTTTTGCCAGAGAATAAACTGAGCAAACCTATAGCAGGAAACAATGGCGTATATGTGATAGAGGTAACTCAAAAGACCATCGCTCCAGCTATCAACAGCTATTCTGCTTATGTCAATAGCCTACGCACACAGAAGCTGAACCGAGCCTCTCAAGATCTTTTCTCAGCCTTAGAAAGTACCGCTAAGATCAAAGACGATAGAGCGAAGTTCTACTAAGTGAAAAGTGAAAAGTGAAAAGTGAAGAGTGAAGAGTGAAAAGAGAAGAGTGAAGAGTGAAAAGAGAAGAGTGAAAAACTAAAAGAGAAGAGTGAAAAATGTCCTCAGACATTTTTCACTCTTCTCTTTTCATTATTACTCCCTCAGACATCTGTTAATAAAAAAAGTGGGAGAAAGTGGGAGAAAGTGGGAAAAAGTTTGTATCTTTGGCCCGAATAATCAAAGGTGATGATACATTCTTCTGTAACATACGAATGCAAGGCGGACTCCAAGGGGCGAATCACGGTTCCTTCGGGGCTTAAAGTCGTGCTGGACAAAGAGTTACAGAACGGTTTTGTACTCAAGCCTTCGGTCTTCAACCGCTGTATAGAGCTCTATCCGCAGGGGGAATGGCACGAGATTATGGAGAAAATGCGTGCGAAATTGAACCTTTTTTCCAAGCAACATTTGGACTATTTGCGAAAATTTACCGCAGGGGTTAAGGAAGTGGAGGTAGATGCGGCAGCGCGATTCCTTATTCCAAAGTCCTTGGTGGAGTATGCTCAGATAGACAAGGAAGTGGTGCTGGTGCCCCTGATCAATTTTATAGAGATATGGGATAGAGAACTCTTTGAAGCACAGAATAATAGCATAGATGAAGAAGCCTTTATGCAGCTAAGTGAAAAAATAATGGGCAATGATGGAGTATAGTTATCATGTACCCGTCTTGCTCGAGGAGAGCTTGGAAGGGCTGGCAATAAACCCCGCGGGGACGTATGTGGATACGACCTTCGGGGGGGGTGGCCACTCACGGGCGATATTGGCAACATTAGGCAGTGAAGGTCGTTTGCTGGCTTTTGACCAAGACCCTCAGGCGCAACAGAATGCCATAGATGATGAGCGGTTTACCCTTATCCCACAGAATTTCAGACATATAAAACGCTTCTTGCGTTTCTACGGGGTAAAGCAAGTAGATGGTGTCTTGGCCGATTTTGGAGTGTCCTCCTACCAGTTTGACACTGCTGAGCGAGGTTTCTCCACACGGCTTGAGGGCGCTTTGGATATGCGAATGAACCCAGAGGCACCGCTTTCGGCCTATGAGGTAGTGAATACCTATGAAGAGGAAGCTCTCAGTACACTTTTTTTTCGTTATGGAGAACTCTCTCAAAGCCGACAGATAGCCCGCACCATCGTACAACAGCGCAGCGAAAGGCCTATAGCCACTACGGGGGAGCTTAAGCAAGTGGTACAGCGCTTTTTGCCTAAAGGCAAGGAAAACAAGGTCTTAGCCCAACTCTACCAAGCTATACGCATAGAGGTCAATGGTGAGCTGGCCGCACTGGAGGAGCTGCTTTTGCAATTGCCAGAGATAGTGAGGCCAGGGGGGCGTATTGCCCTAATTAGTTATCATTCGCTTGAGGATAGGTTGGTAAAGCGTTTTATACGTGATGGGCAGTTTTCAGGGGAGCCACAGAAGGATTTCTATGGGAACCTGCTGACTCCTTTTCAGAAAGTAGGCAAGGCCATCGTGGCAACCCAAGAGGAGATAGCTCAGAATAATAGGGCGCGTAGTGCGGTGCTGAGAGTAGCAGAGCGGAGGAGAGAGAGTGAAGAGTGAAAAAATGAAAAGAGAACAAATAGTGTGTCATGAAGAGATTAAAGGAGAGATTTGTAAAAGTATTCAAAGCGGAGTTTCTCGTAGGAAAGGATTCGCTGAGGAATTGGATAACGATACTGTTGGTGCTATTGTTAGGAATCATCATGATCTACAGTGGACACTTGATAGACCAAAAGATATACACTATAGCGAAATTGGAAACAGAGGTGAAGGAGTTACGCAGCGAGTTTGTAGATGTGCGTTCGCGCTTGCAACAGGTCAAGTTAGAGTCCTCCATCTTAGGGGCGCTGAAGGATACAGGCCTGAAGCAATCACCCACCCCGCCTAACAAAATAAAGGTAATAGTCAGAGATGAGTAAAGAAATGCCCAAAGATAGAATTGTCAACCTACGCACCATACTGGTGGCGATAGGTTTGTTTGTCTTTGCCTTAGCGATTTCTTACAAACTTATCAATCTGTATTTCAATGGGGAGAAGTACCAAGAGCTGATAGAACAGAATACGATTAAGGAGTTTGTGATTGAGCCCAATCGTGGGAACTTGTATTCCGATGATGGGAGTCTTTTGGCCACTTCAATCACACGTTATGATATACACTTTGATACACAGACCCCGTCACAGAAGAACTTTAATGCGAACTTGCCCGCCTTGTGTGATTCATTGAGTAAGTTCTTTGGTCGTCCCGCAGCCCACTATAAGGAAGCGCTGACCAATGCTCGCAAGCGCAAGAACAAGTATTTTCTGATAGCCAAGGGGATAGGGTATGATGAGTGTGCGCGTATTCGCAAGTTTCCTCTTTTTTCCTTAGGATCCTACAAAGGAGGTATCGTGGTGGAAGGCAAGAGTTCTAGAGAATATCCATTAGGAGCCATAGCACATCGTATAGTAGGGTATGAGCGTACCGATGGGCAAGGAAATGTGTTCAAAGTAGGGTTGGAAGGAGCCTTTAGCAAATACCTCTCAGGAGTAGAAGGGCGACACCTTAAGCAAAAGATAGCCCAGGGACAGTGGAAACCCATAGAAGATAGCAATGAGATAGACCCTAAGGACGGCTATGATGTAGTCTCCACCATTAATATCAATATACAAGATATAGCCCACCATGCACTACTCAAGCAGTTAGAGACCTATCAGGCTGACCATGGTTGTGCGGTGGTCATGGAGGTAGCTACAGGCGAGATAAAGGCCATTTCCAACCTTGGACGTACCAAAGACGGTACCTATGCAGAGCGGTTTAACTATGCCTTGGGAGAGACCTACGAGCCTGGGTCGGTATTTAAGACCGTATCGCTGGTGGTAGCCTTGGAAGAAGCTAAGATAGACACCACCTATATGGTAGATACCAAAAAGGGGATGATATCCTTCTATGGGCGACAGGTCTGGGATTCCAACCATAAGGGTTATGGGAAAATCAACCTATCAAAGGCGATGCAAGTCTCATCCAATACGGCTATAGTACAAGCTATACACGATCTTTTTGGGAAGAATCCCAAGAAATTTGTAGATAAAATCAACAAGATGCACCTAAACCGCAAGTTGGGTATGGCTATTTCGGGAGAAGGAGAGCCTTTTGTACCCCAGCCTAACCAACGCGGATGGAGTGGGATAGCCCTTGAGTGGATGGCCTTTGGTTATGGCTTGGAGATGACCCCTTTGCAGGTATTGACATTTTACAATGCCATAGCCAATAATGGGGTGATGCTCAAGCCCCGCATGATACGCGAGGTGAAGCAGTGGAACAAGTCCATACAGAAATTTGACCTTGAGATACTCAATAGTACCGTTTGTACCCAAGAGACCGCCACTAAGGTAAAGAAAGTATTGGAGAACACCGTAAAATATGGGACAGGGAAAAGCCTCTATTCGCCTCATTTCTCTATGGCAGGGAAGACAGGTACTGCCCAAAAGGATTATAAGGACAAGTCTAAGCTGGGGTATATCTCCTCCTTTGCAGGCTTTTTCCCAGCAGATAACCCTAAGTACTCCTGTATAGTGGTAATACACAACCCTGATAAGAAGATAGGGTACTATGGAGCAGATGTATCAGGGCCTGTATTTAAGAGTATTGCTCAGAAGATCTATACCAACTCTCTGCTGATAGACACAATAGGAGATATAGAGACCTCAACAGCGGAGGTAAATAAAGACTATGGACGATACGATGAGATTATGAACAAATACAAGACCATCGTACCCAATGTAATAGGTATGGACGCTATGGATGCTATTGCTATTATGGAAAACTTAGGCCTTACGGTGAAAGTATCGGGTAGTGCCGCCAAAGTATCGGCACAATCCATAGCAGGTGGGGAGTATATAGGAGGTAGAAAGACTATAAAATTGGATTTTAATTAGACCATGAAACTAAAAGAGCTATTAGAGAGTGTAGAAATAGTACAGATAATAGGAAATGAGCAAGTTGAAATAACAAATATTACACAAGACTCACGGAAAATTATTGAAAATACGCTATTTTTTGCTGTAAAAGGAGCAAAAATAGATGGACATTCTTTCATAGAACAGGTAATAAAAGAAAAAGCGAGCGTCATTGTTTGTGAAAGGCTTCCTAAAGCTTGTCCTGAAGGGGTAACCTTTGTGCAAGTAGCCGATACTACTATAGCCATGGGGCAGATAGCAGCCAATTACTATGGGAGACCTTCGCAGAAGCTCCGATTGGTAGGTGTTACAGGTACCAATGGAAAGACAACGATAGCGACCCTTCTGTATCAGCTCTTTGCTCATCTGGGTTATAAGGTAGGGCTTATCTCAACCATAGCCAATTATATAAACGGGCAGCGTATAGAAACGCAAAATACCACTCCCGATGTGCTCACCCTTAACGAGCTGATGCAGCGAATGGTAACGGAGGGGGTAACTCACTGCTTTATGGAAGTGAGTTCGCACGGAGTGGCCATGCATAGGATAGAAGGGCTACACTTTGCAGGAGGGGTCTTTACCAACCTTACCCAAGACCATTTGGATTTTCATAAGACACTGGCCGACTATCGCGATACCAAGAAAAAGTTCTTTGACAGCTTAAGCAAAACCTCTTTTGCACTGACCAATACAGACGACAAGAATGGCAGCTATATGTTGCAGAACACCTCGGCACGTATCTATAGTTATTCGCTAAAGTCAATGGCCGATTTCAGGGCGACTGTTCTTGAGAATACTTTTTCTGGTATGCTGCTGCGTATCAATGATAAAGAAGTATGGGTGTCGCTCATAGGCAGGTTCAATGCGTATAACCTCTTAGCTATCTATGCCACAGCGATATGCTTGGGTGAGGATTCCGATAGGGTGCTACTTGCCCTAAGCAAGCTCACACCTGTGGCGGGGCGTTTTCAGTACTTTGTAGCGCCTGACAAGCGTACCCTTATTGTGGATTATGCTCACACTCCTGATGCTCTGGAGAATGTATTGGAGACAATTCGCAGTATCAAGAAGGGAAGCCAACAGCTTATTACTGTTGTAGGTTGTGGTGGTAACCGAGACAAGGGTAAGCGTCCTATAATGGCACATATAGCCACCATGCTGAGTGACAAGGTGGTGCTGACCTCCGACAATCCACGCGATGAAGACCCCGAAGCAATCCTCCGTGATATGGAAGCGGGAATCAAGGCAGCTAACCAAAGCAAGTATATGACCGTTACCGACCGCCGACAAGCCATAAGAGTAGCGTGCCACTTAGCCAAAGCAGGCGATATTATCCTTCTGGCAGGCAAAGGGCATGAAACCTATCAGGAAGTAAAGGGAGTGAAGAGCCATTTTGATGACATGGAAGAAGGGAAGTTAATAGTGAAAAGTGAAGAGTGAAGAGTGAAAAATGAAAAGTGAAAAGTGAAAAGCGGAGAGTGAAAAATGAAAAGTGAAAAGTGAAGAGTGAAAAGCGCAGAGTGAAAAGCGAAAAAAATAGAATATAGAAATAATAAAACAATAAATATGAAAGATGAAAATAAGGGAGTTTTATTAAATAAGAGCTATAATTTTGCTGTTAGGATAGTGAAACTCTCGAAATTTCTAAGAGAAAATAATGAGTATGTGTTAAGTAAGCAGGTTTTGAGGAGTGGGACGGCAATAGGAGCCTTAGTAAGGGAAGGTACTTATGCTCAAAGTGCTTTAGATTTTATTTCTAAACTTTCTATAGCTCTGAAAGAAGCAAATGAAACGGATTATTAGATTTCTCTTTTACATGATACAGGTTATTTAGATAAAAAAATGAAAGACAGTTTTGAGAAAGAATGTGGTGAACTTATAGCTATTCTTATTGCATCTGTAAAAACAACAAAAAAACATTTAAGTGAAAAATGAATTATTCACTGTTCACTATTCACTATTCATTAATTTATGTTATACTATTTATTTGATTACTTACATAGGGCTTATAATATGCCTGGAGCGGGGATGTTTCAGTATATATCCTTTAGGGCGGGAGTGGCAGCGATTCTCTCGCTGCTGATTGCTACCATTACAGGGAAGCGTATTATCAATATGCTCTATAGGCGACAAGTAGGAGAGTCGGTTCGGGACTTGGGACTGGCCGGACAGAAGGAAAAGGCAGGGACACCTACCATGGGGGGGATTATCATAATCTTGGCCTTATTAATACCTGCTGTTCTCTTGACTAAATTAGACAATATATACATCATCTTGCTACTGATTACTACCGTATGGATGGGACTTATTGGTTTTATAGATGATTATATCAAGGTCTTTAGAAAGAATAAAGATGGACTAAAAGGGCGATTTAAGGTTATGGGACAGTTGTCCTTAGGGATCATAGTGGGGGCTACCCTATATTTTCACCCTGAGGTTACAGTAAAGAATGAGAATGCCCAAGCCTCTCGTCAGGTTCGTGTAGAGCAAAGACGAGCACTTTCGGAAATGGCAGAAGTGAAATCCACCAAGACGACGATTCCCTTTATGAAGAATAACGAATTTGACTATGCCTCCCTGATTAAGTGGGTAGGAAAGGATTACAAGCACTGGGTATGGCTTATTTTTATTCCGATAGTTACCTTTATCATCACGGCAGTATCCAATGGGGCTAACCTTACCGATGGAATAGATGGGCTGGCAGCGGGAACCTCGGCAATTATCGTCTTTACTTTGGGGATATTTGCATGGATTTCGGGTAATACTATCTTTTCAGAATACTTGAATATCATGTACATACCTCATGTAGGAGAGGTAACCATATTCATAGCAGCCTTGGTAGGAGCGCTCATCGGTTTTCTCTGGTATAATACCTATCCAGCACAGGTCTTTATGGGGGATACAGGTAGCCTTACCATAGGAGGGATCATAGCGGTATTGGCCATTATGGTTAGAAAGGAATTGCTTATCCCTGTGCTCTGTGGGGTGTTTTTGTTAGAAAACCTATCGGTAATCCTACAAGTAGGGTATTTTAAATATACGAAGAAGAAATATGGAGAAGGACGCAGGATATTGCTTATGTCGCCCCTGCACCATCACTATCAGAAAAAAGGTTACCATGAGAGCAAGATTGTGATGCGGTTCTTGATTGTAGGGATTATTTTGGCCTTAGTGTCGTTTATCACGCTGAAGATAAGATAGGAGATAATGATTAATGCCATTAATGCCATTAATGATTAATAGTAAGACTAAAATTCTATAACCCTTAGAACTCAAAATTAAAAACTCAAAACTAATAAGAGATGAAATTAGTCATATTAGGAGGAGGGGAGAGCGGTACAGGTGCTGCGATTCTCGGACAACAAAAAGGCTGGGAGGTATTTCTCTCCGATAAGGCGCCTCTGAAAGACAGTTATAAAAAAGAACTTACCGAGGCGGGAATACGCTGGGAAGAAGGCCAACATACAGAAAGCGAGATTCTCTCGGCCGACTGTATTATCAAAAGCCCTGGTATCCCCCACAAGGTACCTATTATCCAGCAGGCGAAGGCAAAGGGGATAGAGATTATCTCAGAGATAGAGTTTGCTTCACGCTATACCAATGCAAAAATTATCGCTATTACCGGTAGCAATGGAAAGACCACTACCACGAGCCTGATTTATCACCTTCTGGAGCAGGCAGGCCTTTCAGTAGGAGTAGGGGGAAATATAGGCAACAGTTTTGCTTATATGGTTGCCAAGGAACCAAAGGAATATTATGTGCTGGAAATCAGCAGTTTTCAGTTGGACGACATCACCTCCTTCCGCCCACACATAGCCTTGTTGCTGAACATCACTCCTGACCACTTGGACAGGTATAACTATGATTTTCAGAACTATATAGATGCGAAATTTCGTATCACAGCCTACCAAGAGACCAGCGACTATCTTATCTATGATGCAGATGATCCTGTGTTGCAGGAAGAGTTGGCCAAGAGAAGGGATATAAAAGCACAATTGCTGCCTTTCTCCTTAGAAAAAGCAAATACACAAGGGGCTTATTGCCTTGATGAAAAAAATATACATATAAACTTTAACCAAAACCTATTAGAAATGTCCACAAAAGATTTGACAATCAAAGGTAAGCATAACCTAAAGAACGCTATGGGCGCCACTATGGTTGCCAAAATGCTTAATATTCGCAACGAGAGTATCCGCAACAGCTTGATGACTTTCCAAGGAGTACCCCACCGCTTGGAGTTTGTTCGCGAGGTAGAGGGTGTGAGGTATATCAATGACTCTAAGGCGACCAATGTGAATTCTGTATATTACGCCTTGGACTCCATGGAGGATAACCTCGTGTGGATCGTAGGGGGACAAGACAAGGGGAATGACTACAACCCACTGATTCCTTATGTAAGTAAGAAAGTAAAGGCAATAGTGTGTTTAGGTCTTGACAATCAGAAAATTATACAAACATTCCAAAGCATCATACCTACTATCATAGAGACCCACTCTATGGAAGATGCCGTACAAGTAGGGCGCGGTTTGGCACAAGAGGGAGATACTGTATTGCTCTCACCTGCTTGTGCGAGTTTTGACCTTTTCCAGAGCTATGAGGACAGAGGTAATCAGTTCAAGCATTATGTAAATATGCTCTAAACGAGTTAGTTATGGAACGATTTAGGCAGTATCTTAAGGGGGATATTTCTCTTTGGGGTGTGATACTATTCTTTGCCTTGCTCTCCTTTTTGCCTGTATATAGCTCAAGCAGTAACTTAGTGTATTTAGAGCGAACAGGGATAAGCACATGGGGTTACTTGCTACGCCATTTGGTATTGATGTCGGTAGGGGTGTTGATTATCTACCTGATACATATTTTCCCGTATCGTTATTTCAGACCTTTGGCGCGATTAGGGCTTTTGGTGGCATGGGTGCTGCTGTTTTTTGCTTTGCTCAAAGGAAGTACCATAGAAGGAGCCAATGCGAGCCGCTGGATATACCTTTTTGGGGTGATTTCTTTCCAGCCATCGGCTTTTGCTATGATTATCTTGCTGATGTATGTAGCCTCGTACTTGGCCGAAATATATGGCCAGAAGGTGAGTTTTGCCGATAGCATACTTCCCTTATGGGTTCCTGTAGGGATTACGGTGGGGCTGGTAACGCTGCCGAACTTCTCCACAGGGGCTATCATGTACACTATGGTGCTTATGCTGCTATTCATAGGGCGTTACCCTATCAGGCATATTCTATTGAGCTTTTTCTTCACTATTCTGTTAGCGGGTCTTTTCTTTCTTTTTATCAAAGCTTTCCCCGATGCCTTTCCGCACCGTGCCGATACATGGAAAAGCCGTATAGAGACCTTTTTTAGCAAAGATAAGGAAGAGAACTACCAATCGGAGCGGGCGAAAATGGCCATAGTTTCGGGAGGTTTCTGGGGCAAAGGAGCAGGTAAGAGTGTGATGAAGAACCTACTTCCACAGGGATCATCGGACTTTATTTTTGCCATAGTGGTGGAAGAATATGGCCTATGGGGTGGGGTCAGCCTGATTCTGCTCTTTATCATCATGCTAGTGCGCTTTGTAGTCATCTCACTGAAGGCGACCTCTATTTTTGGGAAGCTCTTAGTGCTGGGTGTAGGTATACCGATTGTCTTTCAAGGATTTATCAATATGGGGGTTTCTGTGGGGCTACTGCCTGTAACAGGACAGAACCTGCCGTTCTTCACCACGGGGGGTACCTCTATCTGGATGACTTGTATAGCGCTGGGGATTGTGCTCTCGGTCAGCTCCAAGACAGAGGTCAGTAGTCAGTAGACAGAGGTCAGAGGACAGTGGTCAGAAGACAGAGGGCAGTTTATAATAACTTAAAATTTAAAACTCAAAATTCAAAAACCATGAATGGTGCTAAGGATTTTAAAGATTTGATTGTTTGGCAACGAGCCATGGAACTTGTTGTGGAGGTATATCAATTAGTAAAAAAGTTACCTAAAGAAGAACTCTTTGCGCTAAGTGACCAAATAAGACGTGCGGTGATTTCTATTCATAGTAATATAGCTGAAGGACAAGGAAGGAGTTCTTTAAAAGAATTTTCATATTTCTTGTCTATAGCAAGAGGGTCAAAGGCAGAATTAGAAACACAATTATTACTCTGTGTAAAAGTAGATTACTTAAAAGAGCCAGAGGTTCAAAAAGCGATGTATTTGGTAGATGAAGTGGGTAAAATGATTTATTCCCTCCAAAAGAAACTGACTACTGATAACTGACTACTGATAACTGACCGCTGATAACTGACCGTTGATGAAAGAAATAATATTAGAGAAAGGAAAGAAGCTATATTTTGCTTCGGATAATCACTTAGGAGCACCGACTTATAAGGGAAGTCGGGAGCGTGAGGTGCGCTTTGTGCATTGGTTAGATACGATTAAGGCCGATGCGGGAGCGCTTTTTCTCTTGGGTGATCTTTTTGACTTCTGGTTTGAGTACAAGACGGTGGTACCTCGTGGTTTTGTACGTGTATTAGGCAAGTTGGCCGAGCTGCGTGACAGCGGCCTGCCGATCTTCTTTTTTGTAGGAAACCATGACTTGTGGATGGGGGATTACTTCGAGCAGGAGCTGGATATTCCCGTCTATCACCGTCCGCAAGAATTTCTTTGCGAAGGCAAGCGTTTTCTTATAGGTCACGGAGATGGTTTAGGGCCAGGGGATAAGGGGTATAAGCGTATGAAAAAGGTCTTTACCAATCCTTTCTGTAAGTGGCTTTTCCGTTGGCTACACCCTGATATTGGGGTACGCTTGGCACAATACCTTTCGGTGAAAAACAAGCTCATCTCAGGGGCGGAAGATGTACATTTCTTAGGTGAAGACAAGGAATGGTTGGTGCAGTACTGCCGCCGCAAATTGGAGGGACAACATTATGACTATTTTCTTTTTGGTCATCGTCACCTACCTATGACCATAGACCTTGGGGGAGGAGCCACTTATATCAATACAGGAGATTGGATACACTACTATAGTTATGCGGTGTTTGACGGGGAGGTTTGCCAATTAGTTGTTAATGGTGAGTTGAAGAAAACTTAGAGTTACTTATGAATGTGGAGCCTTTTATGTTTAGCGAAAATGGGGAAGTTGTCTTTTGGGATGTTAGATACCCTAAAGCGGGGGAATATCCGATCTATCTTGTACATTTTCCTGTCGGGATATATTTTGTTGGTTATCATTTTCGGGAGTTTATCACCCGCCTTACTTGCGAAGAGACTTATAAATCTATCTTGAAATTTCATGAAAGTCCGCTATTATCTACTTTTGAACCTTTGTCTATTAATCAGATGACTTCTTCATCATAATATACTACTTTATCACCTATAATACGAGCAGGGGCGGTGTAGCTGTGGGGTTCTTCCTTGTCTATAGCCATGATATGCTCTACTTCCCAGCCTTTGGCTTTTAGATAATCCGAGATCATGGATCTATGACAACGCCACCAGAGTGCCTCAGCACACATATAAGCGGTGTTTTCTTCCTCAGCAATAGCGATGAGTTGGGCTATACCTTTTTCAAAATCATCAGTCTCCATATAATCAGCATAAGCACGAAAAGAGGCATTATGCCAACGCGTATTCTTGGAGTCCTTATGTACCTTACGCCTGCCTCCTAATAAGGGAAGATGGGTATAAGCAATACCAATGTCAGGCAGGGCAACCTCCAAATTTTCTTTGTTGAATTGTGGATATTTGTTAGAACCAGGCAGGCCCCTGACATCTACTAAATGCTGTATCTTAAAGGATTGCAACATCTTTATGAATTCCTCCAAGGTATGGGTAGAGTGCCCTATGGTATATATTTTCTTCATAAGTACAAAGTTAGGGAAAATTCATCAATTATCCTTATCTTTGCCACAAAAAAGAACATTATGACCTTAGAAACGATCATTACCCATTACAGAAATTGCTTGACCTCATCACCCGATGCCATACTTATAGGCGAAATCCCCGAAGGGGCTGAAAATATTTCCCCAGAAGTGTTACAACTCATAGCCCCTGCACATTGTGCTTTTTTAAAACTTTGCAATGGTGGGTCTTTTGGCGATATCATTCTGTGGAATACAGAGGAACTACCAGATAACCAATATCGTGTTCCTTCTGACCAACCTTCGTGGTGTGAGATTGGGCAGCTGTTATATGAGCCTCTTTTCCTTGATAAAGATACCCAACACGTACTTTTTCCTGCCGATAGCTATGAAGGTATTGAGGAGATTGATGTTGATTTTGATACTTTTGTAAAGGAATACATCTTTGGCAGTAAGTACAAGGAAAAAATTATAGTTTATGACAATGCCGATGATGATTGGTCAGATTTTTTAAACAATTCGTCTATGTGTTAAATCGCTATATAGCGGAGCTACAAGACATAAAAAACATCAAAAAAATGGATAAGGAAAAAGCAATTATGGAGGTTTTATATTCTAAATATGGATCTATTTTAGAAAATAATGGTTATAAACCTAATAAAGCCCAAAACAAATACAGCATCAGAACAAAAAACAATCTATCAGAGGTTAGTTTTCTTTTTTCTAAACGCAGTGATATCCTGCATCTTGTATATTCGTATACAGATTTGAAAGCAGGAAAATTACATATAGATATAGAAAACCAAATCCGTATGGAAGAAGGGGGAGATGCCCTTAAACTTCTGCGACCCACCTTTATCATCACCGATTGGAAAGATATCTTTACCTTGTATGGTTATGACTATCGCAAAATGCCAGGTTGGTTCACTTTAATTGAATCTATTGATCATTTGGAGGAAGAAACAAAAAATACATTTCCACAAGCCTTAGAAATAATAATTGGCTTAGATGAGAAATTTAAAACATTGGATGGGATATTGGATATTTTATGGAAGAAGAATAACATAAATGAGTATATGGATGTTTATGATGCCATCAATATATTGGTAATAAGCAAATTAAAAAGTGAAGAAAATCTATTAGAATCCTATCAAAAGATCATTTTTTGCTCCCAATATAAAAACCTCTCAGAGAACGCTCAACGAGAAATTACAAAATATTTCAACACACTGGAAAAGAGTTAATTCCTTATACCAAAAAGAAACAATTTGGTAGCTACCTTACCCTTACACCAATGAATTAAAAAATAAGTTTTTCGTATGCAAATAAAGTATTTCCCTGTAAACTCTAAAAACTCTTATGTCATTTTTCAAGATAATGACAAAATAGAAGAATTAGAACCTTTTATGAAGGAAAACAAGCTATCACGCGTTATTTTTTCGGGATTTTTAGGGTATAGCAAATCTGTTCTTCCCTTCAATGAAGACATAGATTTGATTGAAGAAATTTCCATTCAATGCTCAAACATAACTGATTTGACCTCTCTTTATCATTTAAGTAACATTAAAAAAAATCAGTATAGAAGAAAATGCGGCTCTTGTCCATCCGTTTGATATTAGAAAAATAGCCCAACTCACTGATTTCTTTACCGATGACACGCTTAAAATAGACGGTTTTTTTGACCACCCTACATTGAAACAGCTCCATATAGAGCCTAAAAAAACAAAAAAATTAGACATACATAACGAAAATAATATTTTAGAAAGTCTTAGCATTGCCAATAGTCATATACTAGATTTATCCGATTGTAAGAAATTCACCAACCTAAAAGGTTTATACATAGCTTATTTGCCTAAAATTGAAGATATTAATTTCATTTTAGGTATGCCAACACTCACAGATATTGAAATATGTTCCTGCAAGAAAATTGACAACTTGATTGTTACACTTGCCCAAAAAAATAACTTAGAAAAACTAACTCTTTGGAATCAAGGCAATTTAGATAGTATCATTCCGTTATCAAAATTAGAACATCTAACCACCCTCAACATTTGGGAACAAACCAAAATTATTGATGGAAAGATTTCATTTTTGGAAGAAATGCAAAATCTAAAGAAAATAGATATAAGAAAATATACACACTACCATTAAAGCTAATTTACTAATTAACAAATTATTACTATCTTTGTCCCCATAGAGGGAATTCGATCGTTATAGGGGTATAACATTAAATTTTTAGAAACACATGAAAGATTTTGTATTGATTTTTCGTTTGAACAACATCGCTGATTTCAAACTTACTCCTGAGCAAATGCAAATATCAAAGAATAACAATGACACATAACTTATTTCAAAATATCTACAAACACCCTATGATAGGGGTGCAAGAACTGCAACAAATACAAAAAGCCCATCAACCTATTGCTTTTCGCAAAGGCGATTTTATCTTGCGTAAGGATGAAATAGCTCGTGGTTATCTGATCTTGGAGAGGGGAGTTGTTCGTGCCTTTGTGTATGACTATGAGGGGAATGATATCACAACAGATTTCTTTTGTGAAGGTGAAATTATCGTGCAAGAACTTTCTCTTTTTAAGCATTTGCCTTCAGCTGAGAATATCCAAGCCCTTACGGATGGAGAGGGGTGGTATATAGATTATGACAGTTTTCAAGAACTCTATCACAGTTTGAAAGGATATTCCGAATGGGGGCGACTCTTTATGACAGAGAAATTGTTTGAAGCAAAAAAGCGATCGCTTGAAATGATTACACTTCCTGCCAAAGAGCGCTATATGCAGTTTATTAAGGAAAAACCGAGTGCTATAAAACACGCCCCCTTAAAACATATAGCTACTTATTTAGGCATCACAGATACTTCGCTGAGTCGTATCAGGAAAGAAATATAAAAATCTTGTCATAAGGCAAGATTTTTTTTGTTTGAAGTCAGTACTTTTGCCCCCGATTTCTAAAAAATATTTAAAAATGACAAAAACAAAACACTTTGATTTTCTTTTATCTATTCGCAAAAACCTATTGACTTACTTGGATAATCTTACTCCTGAACAATTAGGTTATATCCCAATAGGTTTTTCTAATAATATCTTTTGGAATATAGCACATTGTATTGCTGTACAGCAATTCTTATGTTATCAACTCAGTGGAAATAAACTGCTAATAAGCAATGATTTTTTAGAGAAATACAATCGTGGCACCTTTCCTCAAAAGATTGCACCTTCAAAGGAAGAAATCTACCAAGTAAAGGAATTGTTACTTAGTACAGTAAATCAATTACAAGAAGATTATCAAATAAGGCTATTCAATAAGTTTCCGACGGTTAAGGTAGGTTTATTTTGTATAGACACTATAGAAGATGCAATGTATGTAAACAATATGCACGAATCGAGACATTTGGGAACTGTAGTAGCTTTAAACTATTTTAGCTCAAAAATTTAATATATGGCTTATAGTATAACACTTGCCAATAGAGTTCGCGAATATTTAGCTGAAATTCCTCATATTACGGTGGAAGAAAAGGCGATGTTTGGCGGTTTGGCTTTCTTGGTGAATAACAAGATGTGCATCAATATAGGAGAGGATTCCTTAATGTGTAGGTTTGACCCTGAGCAGACAGAAGAAATTGCCGAGAGGCAGGGCTTCTCGCCAGTGGTAATGAGAGGCAAAGAACTCTCGGGCTATTGCTATGTAGACCCTACGGGGTACAACCAAAAAAAAGACTTTGATTTTTGGTTACAACTCTGTTTAGAGTTCAACAGCAAAGCAAAGAGTTCTAAGAAAAAACAAGGTAATAACTAATTCTTCATAATGTATGTTTGATCTCCTTACAGAACTTGCAGAAAACAACAATAAAGAATGGTTTGATGCTCATAAAACTCAATACGAATCGGCTACAAGGATTATTAGCTATGCGTCCTTTTTTTGACTTTATGACCGAAGTTCTTACTACAAATCTCAATGGAGAACAGCAGTCTTACCGATAAGTTTGGTATTGGCTGGATGTTTTTATGTTAACTTTTTAAAGTAAAACTCCCCATACAGTACCATATTGTATGGGGAGTTTTTTTTCAAATATTTGTAAATTATTACTACATTTGTCCCCATAGAGGGAATTCGATCGTTATAGGGGTATAACATTAAATTTTTAG
>ERZ772973.132-NODE-132-length-47883-cov-132.73_pt1 | contig 47883 bp, 40 predicted proteins | sample MGYA00580672_ERZ772973 | MGnify/ENA primary metagenome ERZ772973 (study PRJEB29015, sample SAMEA2737938) | human oral metagenome | biome: human oral; feature: human-associated habitat; material: dental | place: China | collected 2152 ...
AGGCCGTCTACTTCGACCACGACCTGGACAAGCTCAAGGCCCTGGCCGACGCCGCGGCCCAGGTCGGCATCGAGCGCTACGTCCTGGACGACGGCTGGTTCGGCTCCCGCCGCGACGACACCTCGGGACTGGGCGACTGGCAGGTCTCCCCCGAGGCCTGGCCGGACGGTCTGGAGCCGCTCGTGGAGCACGTCCACGCCCTGGGCATGGAGTTCGGCCTGTGGTTCGAGCCGGAGATGATCAACGTCGACTCCGAGCTGGCCCGCGCCCACCCGGAGTGGATCCTGTCCGACGGCGCCGGCGGAGCGCCCGAGCACCGCCACCAGCGGGTCCTGGACCTGACCGCCCCCGGTGCCTGGGACTACCTGTTCGAGGCCATCTCCACCCTCGTGGAGCGCCTCGACATCGCCTACCTCAAGTGGGACCACAACTCCCCCCTGCTGGCCGCAGGGCATGAGGTCGCCGACCCCACCGCGGGACGCCAGGGGGCGGCCGCCGTCCACGACCAGACCCTGGCCGTCTACCGGCTCCTGGACGCGCTCCACGAGCGCTTCCCTTCCCTGGAGATCGAGTCCTGCGCCGGCGGCGGCGGCCGCATCGACCTGGGGATCATGGAGCGCACCCAGCGGGTGTGGGCATCGGACTGCATCGACGCCCACGACCGCCAGAACATTCAGCGCGGCACCACGCTGCTGCTTCCTCCCGAGCTGGTGGGAACCCACGTCGGCTCGGGGCGGGCCCACACCACTCTGCGCGACCTCGACCTCGACTTCCGGGCCGGGACCGCCCTGTGGGGCCACATGGGCGTGGAGTGGGATCTCACCGAGGCCGACGACGCAACCCGCGAGCGCCTGGCCTCCATCATCGCGCTGCACAAGGAGCTGCGCGGTCTGCTGCACTCGGGTGTGACGGTCCATGCGGACCTGCCCGAGGACGACGTGCTGCGCATCGAGGGCGTCGTCGCCCCTGACGGCTCCGACGCCCTGTTCGAGATCGCCTCGCTGGGTCAGCTCCTGGCCTGGCCCACGGCGCCGCGCCCGCTGCCCGGCCTGGACCCCTCGCGCCGTTACCACGTGCGCCTGGCAGCGCCGACCTACCCCGAGCTGAGCCTCGCGGCGAGCTGGATGGCCGAGGGCGTGACCCTGCCGGGTTCCTACCTGACCACCACGGGTCTGGCACTGCCGGTGCTGCACCCCGACCACCTCGTCCTACTGCGCGTGAGCGCCGTCAACTGACGGCTCGGCGATCCTCCGAGTCGCTGATCCGCCCTCCCTCTTCTGCCCGTTCCTACCCCCATCCATCCGCTTTCGCCCCGTTTTCCCACATCACCGTTGATTTGGAGACCCGATGTCAACTTCGACCCTGGTCGAGCAACCATCTCGTCGGCAGCGCAAGCCACGCTCCGACCTCAAGCTCGGCCTCGCCTTCATCCTCCCGGCGACGATCGGCCTCGTCGCCTTCTACATCTGGCCCCTCATCCGAGGCATCTGGCTGTCCTTCACCGAGTACAACCTCCTGACCCCCGAGGAGTTCACCGGCCTGGACAACTACAAGCGCATGGTCCAGGACGACACCTTCTGGAACGCCGTCGTCGTCACCGTGGAGTACGTGGTCATCAACATCGGTCTGCAGACGATCCTGGCGCTCCTCATTGCCGTCCTCATGCAGCGCCTGACCCAGTCCACCTTCGTGCGATCCATCGTGCTGACGCCCTACCTCGTCTCCAACGTGGTCGCCGCCATGCTGTGGCTGTGGATCCTGGACAACACGCTGGGCATCACCAACCAGCTCCTGGAGTCCCTGACGGGCTCTGCCGTCGACTTCTTCTCCTCGTCAATGGCCATCCCCACCATCGCCATCATCAACGTGTGGCGGCACGTGGGCTACACGGCCCTGCTCATCTTCGCGGGCCTGCAGTCGATCCCGAACACGGTCTACGAGGCCGGCAAGATGGACGGCGCCAGCGAGTGGCGGATGTTCTGGAGGATCACCGTCCCGCTGCTGCGTCCCATCCTGGCGCTGGTACTCATCATGACGATGATCGGCTCCTTCCAGGTCTTCGACACCGTCTCGGTGGCCACCCAGGGCGGCCCCGTCAACGCCACCCGCGTGCTGCAGTACTACATCTACGACATGGCCTTCGGGCGATTCCAGTTCGGATACGCCTCCGCCATGGCGGTGGGGCTGCTGCTCGTCCTGGCGGCGATCACGATCCTGCAGTACCGCATGACCCGTGCGGGCGAGACGGACCTGGACTGAAGGAGGACCACCCATGACAACGACAACCGCATCCGTGTCCTCCGCAAAGTCCCCCAAGGCAGCCGCTACGGCGTCCGCCGAGGCCCCCGGCCGCCGGCTCACCGTCGGCAAGGCCCTGGCCTGGGCGGCGATGATCCTCATCATGCTGTTCACGCTCCTGCCCTTCTACTGGGTCCTGCGTACGGCGCTGTCCTCCAACGCGGGCATCACGGCCCACCCCACCAGCCTGCTGCCGGTGGACATCAACCTGCGCGGCTTCGCCCGCGTCTTCGGCATGCAGTCCACCGAGGAGGCGCTGGCCGACGGCGGCAGCGGCGCAGCCATCAACTTCTGGCTCTACCTGCGCAACTCGGTCATCATCTCCACACTGGTCACCGTCGGGCAGGTCTTCTTCTCGGCGATGGCCGCCTACTCCTTCTCCCGCCTGCGCTGGAAGGGACGCGACACGGTCTTCGCCGTGTTCCTGGGCGCCCTCATGGTCCCCTCGATCTTCACGCTCCTGCCCAACTTCGTGCTGGTCAAGCAGCTCCATCTCATCGACACCTTCCTCGGGGTGGCGCTGCCGACCATGTTCATGACGCCCTTCGCGGTGTTCTTCCTCAAACAGTTCTTCATGAATATCCCGCGCGAGCTGGAGGAGGCCGCACTGCTCGACGGCGCCTCGAAGATCCGGGTGTTCTTCACCCTCATCCTGCCCATGGCCAAGGCCCCGATCTCGACGCTGGCGATCCTGACCTACATCACGGCCTGGAACGACTACTTCTGGCCCCTGCTGGTCTCCTACACGGACTCCTCGCGGGTGCTCACGGTGGCCCTGGCGGTCTTCCGCTCCCAGGCCCCGCAGACCGGCCCCGACTGGGCCGGGCTCATGGCCGCCACGCTCGTGGCCGCCCTCCCGATGCTCCTGCTGTTCATGGCCTTCGCCCGGCGCATCGTCAACTCCATCGGCTTTACCGGAATCAAGTGAGGCACCAGATGACGACTCAACCGATCAGCCCTCTTCGCTCCTCACTGTCGCGCCGCAGCCTCCTGTGCGGCCTGGCCTCGGGCGCGGCCGCCCTGACCCTGGCCGCCTGCTCCGGCGGCTCCAGGAAGTCGGGACCCGGCGCCGTGGAGTACTGGATGTGGGACGCCAGCCAGCTGCCCGCCTACGAGGCCTGCGCCAAGGCCTTCGAGGCCAAGACCGGCATCAAGGTCAATATCACCCAGATCGCCTGGGGCGACTACTGGACCAAGCTGACGGCCGGTTTCATCGCCGGGACCGGACCGGACGCCTTCACCGACCACATCTCCAAGTTCGCCCAGTTCGTGGATCTGGAGGTCCTGGTCCCGCTGGAGAAGCAGGCCGCTTGGGCCGGTGTCGACGAGTCCGCCTTCCAGGAGGGCCTCATCGACCTGTGGAAGGGGGAGGACGGCCACCAGTACGGCTGCCCCAAGGACTGGGACACCGTGGCGGTCTTCTACAACCGGGACATGCTCACCCAGGCGGGCCTGACCGATGCCGATCTGGCCGGCTGGTCCTGGAACCCCACCGACGGCGGAACCTTTGAGAAGATCCTCGCCCGCCTGACCGTGGACAAGAACGGCGTGCGCGGTGACGAGCCCGGCTTCGACAAGAACCGGGTGGCCGTCTACGGCCTGGGCATCCAGGATGCTGGCACCGGGGACGGCCAGACCCAGTGGAGTCCCTTCACCGGCTCGGCCGGCGACTGGTTCTACACGAACAAGGAGACGTGGGGGAACCACTACCGCTACGACGAGAAGGTCTTCCAGGACGCCATGGACTGGTACTTCGGCCTGGTGGACAAGGGTTATATGCCTCCTCGTGGCGCCTTCTCCTCCACGACCAGCACCGATGTCCAACTCGGCAGCGGCAAGGTCGCCATGTGCTTCAACGGCTCGTGGATGTTCAGCACCTACGCCAAGCTCGACGTCAAGGTCGGGATCGCGGCCAATCCTGTGGGCCCCAGCGGCAAGTCGGTCTCCCTGTACAACGGGCTGGGCGACTCGATCTCCAAGCAGTCGGCCAACATCGACAATGCCTCCAAGTGGGTGGCCTTCCTGGGAACCGCCGAGGCGCAGGACATCGTGGCCTCTCACGGAATCGTCTTCCCGGCGATCGCCTCCTCCACTGACAAGGCAGTGAAGGTCTTCGAGGAAACTGGCCTGCCCACCAAGCCCTTCACCCAGCACCTGGAGGACAAGTCCACGTTCTTCTTCCCACTGACCTACTTCGGCGCGGACGTGGCCGCCATCATGAAGCCCGCGACGGACGACCTGTGGGCGAACCGGGTGCCCGCCTCGACGCTGACGAAGTACAACGAGCAGGTCAACCTCCTGTTCGAGACCTCCAAGCACGAGAAGGACTGACATCAGGGGTGCTCTCAGCACTCAGGGGCCGGTGGCCGGCACATGCCGGCCACCGGCCCACACGCACTCCGGTGAGCCCATTCACCTGATCAATCATCACGCCGACTCGACCTGGCGCCAGAACGGCTCAAGCACCTGCGCCAAGGGTTCCGCCTCCTGCATCGGCAGGGAGTGGGTGGCGTCCTTCCATGTCTGCACCCGCGCACCCGGCAGCAGCTCCTCGGCACGCTCGGCGGCCTTCCTCCCTCCCGCCAGGGAGTCTTTCCCGGCGATCGCGACGTAGACGGGCATAGTCAAGGCATTGGCCTCCTCCTTCGTCAGCGGTGAGGGGGTGGGCAGATCAGCCTCGAAGTGCTCCGACCCGGCCTTGATCATGAGGGCCATGGGATCCGATCCAGCGAAGTCCTCGCCTGCGATACGCCCCAGTGCCTTGTCCCGCAGGCTCTCGGGAAGCCCCGGTACGGAGGCGACCATCACCCAGCCGAGCTTCCCCGCCGGCGGGTAGGCGAGGGTGAAGACCGGTTCCAGCAGGGTCAAGGACCTGACCCGTTGGGGATGGAGCCGCGCATAGGCCGTCGCGGTCGCGCCGCCGAAGGAATGTCCGACGAGGTGGACTCCCCGAGGTGCGACGGCGGTGACCACCTGATCGATCCAAGCGGCCTGGTCCTCCATCGAGGTCAGCGTAACGGACTGGACGGACAGCCCGGCGTCACCGAGCGCGTCGAAGGCGATCACCTGCCGCGAGCGGATCAAGGCGGAGACGTTCGCGGACCACATGGGCACCCCCGATGAGCGCCCAGGCAGCAGGACAACCGGGTATGAGTCGCGATCGGCTGCTCCGTTGCCGGCGTCCCAGATGTAGACCCGCACGGTTCCGAAGTCGGTGGCGACGTCCTGCACCGAGCTGGGCGCCGGCATGGCCTCCATGGCCTGCTGGTAGTAGCCGACGTACTCCTCGCGTCCTTGAACCGTCCTGAAGTGTCCGACGTCGGCAGGCCCCAGCACGGTTCTACCGATACTCACCGCGCCGGTCAGCGCGAGCCCGATGACGAGCAGCCTCGCCACACACCGAACCGCAGGCCTGCGGGAGCACGGAGGACGGCTCCGCCGGAGGGAGAGCAGCCGCCGGACCGGGGAGAACACTTTTTGCAGTATATTCATATTGTAATAGTATTACGGTATACATGTACTGTAAAGGGGTGCCTAAGATCGTCGACCACGAACAGCGCCGAACCGAGATCATCCACGCCCTGTGGCAGGTCATCTACGAACAGGGAATCCATGCGGCCTCCTACCAGACGGTGGCACGGGCTGCCGGGATCTCGGTCGGGCGGATCCAGCACTACTTCACCTCCAAGCAGGACCTGGTGCGCGCCGGCTGCCAGGCCATCGTGGACACCGCGGAGTCCGTCCACTTCGGGCGCACCGAGGCACTGGAGCCGTTCGACGCCCTGACTGAGCTGCTCACCCAGCCCATCCCCCGCAACAACGCTTTTCGGCTGGGTACCGCGGTCTGGTACGCCTACCTGGCCCAGGCAGTGGCGGACCCGCAGATCATGGAGATCGTCACCAAGGCGTGCCGCGAAACACTGGATTACGCAGCCGGCCTGCTCAAACAGGCCGGAGCACCGGCACAGGAGGCGGAGCGTCTGATCGCCTTGAGCAATGGCCTGGCCCAGGCCACCATGGTGGGGGCTGCCACCGCGAACGAAGCCGTGCGCATTCTGAGCCAGGAGGTCGACTCACTCAAGTCCCTCTCAACGGGGCGATAACGACCACCCACCACCTGTGGCCGCAGCACTCAGTACTCAGTGCAGCCCCACGATCTCCCCGGTGTCGACGTCGACGTCGATGCGCTCGGCCGCGGGACGGCTCGACAGGCCCGGCATGGTCGACAGGCTGCCGCAGATCACGCAGACGTAACCCGCCCCGGCGGCCAGGCGCACCTCGCGCACCGGCAGACGCCACCCGGTGGGGACACCCTTGAGGCCGGGCTCAGCGGACAGGGAAAGCGGGGTCTTGGCGACGATGACTGGCAGGCCCCCGAAACCGCCGCGCTCATAGTCGTCCAGCAACCTGCTCGCGGCAGAGGTGTAGTCCACACCGTCGGCTCCGTAGAGAGCCGCCACTTTGGAGATCTTGGTGCGCAGGCCATCCTCAGGCTCGTAGACGGGGCGGATGGAGACCGCATCGCCGGTCTCCTGGCAGGCCTCGACGACGGCGCTCGCCAGGTCGAGGCAGCCCTCACCTCCTCGAGTCACGGGGTGGCAGACGGCCACCCGGGCACCGGCCTCGCGGGCGATGCTCCTCACCTCCTCGACCTCGCTGTCATGGTCGGTCGGGAAGACATTGATGGCCACGACCGGAGTGATGCCGAAGCCCCGCACGATCTGAAGGTGCTTGAGCAGGTTGGCCGCGCCGGCGCGTACGTCCTCGACCTTCTCCTGGAGCATCTCCTCGGGCAGGTCCTTGCCGCTGACGAGGCGGTAGCGGCCGGAGTGGGCCTTGAGCGCCCTGATGGTGACCACGACGACGGCGGCACTCGGGCGCATTCCGGAGACGGCGCACTTGAGGTCCACGAAGCGCTCCAGGCCCATGTCGGATCCGAAGCCGGCCTCGGTGAGGATGTAGCCTCCGTCCCTGGCTCCTGCTGCGGCGACGCGGTCGGCGATGACCGAGGAGCATCCGGTGGCGATATTGCCGAAGGGGCCGGTGTGAACCAGGACGGGCGTGCCCTCACCGGTGCGCAGGAGGTTGGGCTCGAGCGCGTCGCGCAGGACGGCGCACATGGCACCGGCTGCCTTGAGGTCCTCGGCGCTGATCCACTCTCCGCCGCGGCTTCGGCCGATGACGATGCGCCCCAGGCGCTTGCGCAGGTCGGCCAGGTCCGTGGCCAGCGACATGATGACCATGAGCTCGCTGGCCGGGGTGATGTCGAAGGATGCCTGCCGGGTGACGCCATCGACCTTGGAGCCCAGGCCAGTGACGATATGGCGCAGGGCCCGGTCGTTGACGTCCAGGACCCGGGGCCAGGTGATGGTGCGCTCGTCGATGTCGAGCTCATTGCCGTGGTGCAGGTGGTTGTCGATCATCGCCGACAGGAGGTTGTGGGCGGCGGTGATGGCGTGGAAGTCGCCGGTCAGGTGCAGGTTCATCCGCTCGGCCGGCAGGATGCGGGCGCCCCCGGAGCCGCCGGCCCCTCCTTTGATGCCGAAGGTGGGCCCCATGGCCGACTGGCGCAGGGTGAGGACGGCCTGCTCTCCCAGACGGGTGAGCCCCTGGGCCAGTCCGATGGCCGTGGTGGTCTTGCCCTCCCCGAAAGGCGTCGGTGTGATCGCAGTGACGACGATGTAGCGGGCTTTGCCGGGACCATCCTGTGCGCCGGCCCCCTCACCACAAGGAATCAGGGCGCGCAGATCGATCTTGGCCACGTCGCGACCATAGGGAACAACGTGCTCGGCAGCGATACCCGCCGAGGCCGCCAACGTGCCAAGGTCAACCGGGGTCTGAGAGCCGTCAGTGGCCGCAATCGCCTGAGTCATGGGGGCAAGCCTAGTGGGCCGGCGAGAAAGCCTCAGTCCCTTGAGGACCTGGTGACAGGACCGCTTCTCAGTCCGGCTCCTCGGCAAAGGCCGCCTCAAGGGCACGCACAGCGGCTTCCCGGCTGTAGCCCTTGCGGCCCAGCATGGCCGCGGTGCGACGCCGGCGAACCTCCCAGGGCAGGTGGCGCGTGGCGGAAAGCTTCTTGCGAGCCAGCGCCAGGGCCGCCGTGTCCTCATCATCGGAGTCGATCTGGTCGAGGGCTGCGGCGATGTCCCGATCCCCCAGCCCTTTGCGCCGCAGCTCCTCGGCGATGGCCCGCCTGGCCGCCCCCTTCTCCGCGAAGCGGGTGCGAGCCAGACGGGCTGCATAGGCGGCGTCATCAATCACTCCAGCCGCCTCCAGGCGGTCCAGGACCTCGGCGGCCACGCGGGGGTCCACCTTCTTGCGCCCGAGCAGGTCCGCCAAGGCCGCCCGCGGGGCGGCGCTGCGGTCGAGGCGGCGTAGAACGATCTCCCGCGCCGCCTCGACGGCCTGCGCGTGGGCATCAGGGGTGATCCAGGGCATCAGAACCCGCCGGCATCCTCACCGAAGATGGTGTCCGCATCCTCCGCCGCAGTCTCCTTGGCGGTCTTAGCGGTCTTGGACGCCTTGGTGGAGCCTGCGGCCTTCTTCCCGCGTCCACGGGCGGTCTTGACAGCGCTCGTGGCAGCGGCATCAGCACTATCCACCGGGACGGCGGCTGCGGCCACGGCCGCCTCGGCTGCGGCGAGCTCCTCGGCCTCCCGGGCCTTGCGGCCGGGCTCGCCGATTCCCAGGGCAGCGAGGATCTTCTCCTCGATCTCAGCGGCCAGCTGCGGATTGTCCTTGAGGAAGTTGCGAGCGTTCTCCTTGCCCTGACCGAGCTGATCCTCCCCATAGGTGAACCAAGCCCCGGACTTGCGCACCACGCCGTTGTCCACGCCCAGGTCCAGCAAGCTGCCCTCCCGGGAGATGCCCTGTCCGTAGAGGATGTCGAACTCGGCCTGCTTGAAGGGCGGCGCCATCTTGTTCTTGACAACCTTGACGCGGGTGCGGTTGCCCACGGGCTGGTCGCCGTCCTTGAGCCCACCGATGCGGCGCACATCCAAGCGCACGGAGGCGTAGAACTTCAGGGCCTTCCCGCCGGTGGTGGTCTCCGGGTTGCCGAAGAACACACCGATCTTCTCGCGCAGCTGGTTGATGAAGATGGCAGTGGTGCCGGTGGAGGACAGGGCCCCGGTGATCTTGCGCAGCGCCTGACTCATGAGACGAGCCTGGAGGCCGACGTGGGAGTCCCCCATCTCCCCCTCGATCTCAGCCTTGGGAACCAGGGCCGCCACGGAGTCGATGACGATGATGTCCAGACCGCCCGAACGCACAAGCATGTCAGTGATCTCCAGGGCCTGTTCACCGGTATCCGGCTGGGAGACCAGAAGATTGTCGATGTCGACGCCCAGAGCCTTGGCATAAACCGGGTCAAGGGCGTGCTCGGCATCGATGAAGGCGGCATTGCCGCCGGCCCGCTGCGCACTGGCCACAGCGTGCAGGGCAACAGTGGTCTTTCCGGAGGACTCCGGTCCGTAGACCTCGATGATGCGACCTCGCGGGAGCCCTCCGACCCCCAGGGCCACATCAAGAGCAACAGAGCCCGTGGGGATGACGGACACCGGCGGACGGGTATCGTCCCCCAGACGCATGACGGAGCCCTTACCGAAGTTCTTGTCGATCTGGGCGAGGGCAGTGGCCAGGGCCTTGGAACGGTCCTGGGTCTGGCTGGCAGCAGGCATTTGTTCTACCTCGGTTCTCGGGGCGGCTCACAGCCGCGGCGGACATGACTGGTCACTTCGGCGAGGTCCCCTCTCCGGGGCTCACCAACGACGGTATGCCTGACCACTGACATCTATCTCCGCCCCTCATCAGCCCTGTGGACTTCAGGTGCGTCGCCGTCGTTCGTGGAGAACAGTACCCGAACACCTGTTCGATCGCGACATCATCGTCACGCGCGTGTCGGCTGAGCCGACCCTCACCCCATCTCAGCGGCGAGGGTCGGAGCGGAAGATCCACCGCTCGGCGTCCGAGCGCTCGGTCTCCTCGCACAGCAGTGCCCACACACGCTCCGGCGCCACACCATCGTCGAGCGCCTGCACGCAGGTCGCCTCCAACTCAGGAAGGACCAGGTCCTGCGCCAGCGACCGGCCGTAGGCCGAGCCGAAGACCGCCTCGACAGCACCCCAGAACTCCGAGTGCTTCACCACTCCCCCTCTCCTCAACAGACACCCCGGCGGCGGACCCACACATCGTGGCCCCACCGCCGGGGAAGGTCAGCGCATCAGCCGCAGATCGCAGACGCCACGGGGACGCCTCACCGAGGCCTGCAGCGGACGATCACCTCAGGGCGATCCCCTGCTGACGCACAAGCTCATCGGGAACTGTGTCCGGAATCATGACGCCCTCGGTCAGGGCGATGCGGTCGGAGACCTCACGCAGCACCATGGACAGGGGCGCGTCGAGGGCCTGGCAGATGGAGGCCAGCAACTCAGAGGACGCCTCCTTCTGACCGCGCTCCACCTCGGAGAGGTATCCCAGGGATACGCGGGCCTGTGAGGAGACCTCACGCAACGTACGCCCCTGGTGCTGGCGGACGCCGCGCAGAACTTCTCCGATCTCGCGGCGCAGGACGACATTCTCTTGCTTCGGGGTGTCCACGGACACACCGTACCCTGCCCCGGGTCCCTGGCGCATCGGCATCCGGTTGTTGATCGGGCGAGTGGTGCGGGGGTGAGTCGTGTTGTTCATCGTCTAGCACAACCATTCACGTCGTGGATTCATTCCCGCCACGCAATGCCAGTTCTCCGGCTCCGGTGGCGTTATCCCCCACTCTACCGCCATTCCTGGAAGAAACCTGAAACGCGTCTTAGTCTACGGTCTGTAGCTGCTCGGCACTCGGCAGACAGCTCTCAGTCCGTTTCGCCTCGCCTCGCCTCATGCAGAAACTCGACGGCCAGGCCGAGCACGCTGAGCACGGCGTCGTACCGGACGTGCGAGCGGCCCCCACCCAGATGCAGCTCGCGGTGAGCCTCTCCCCACGGGGCAACGACGGCGATATGCACCGTTCCCGCCGGGTGGGCGTCAGCCGGCCCGGGCCCTGCGACCCCGGTGGTCGCCAACCCCAGATCGGCCCCCAGGAGGCGGCGCACGCCGCGCGCCATCTGGAGGGCGACGTCACGATCCACCGGCCCGGTCCGCTCCAGGTGAGCGGCATCCACACCGAGGACCTGCGCCTTGATCCGGGTGGCGTAAGCGACCACGGCGCCGACAAGCACACGCGACGCTCCTGGAATCTCCACCAGGCTCGAGGAGACCTGACCACCCGTTAAGGACTCGGCGATCGCCAGCGTCACCGAGTGAGTCGTGGCGGCTCGCAGGAGGTCAGCCGCTGCCCGCGCGCAGCCCTCCCGCTCGCATCCCTCATAGGCCACCGGGATCTCCGCCTCAGGGAGCTCAGTGGCCGACATGGTCGTCCCGGCGGCTGAGGCGCACAGCCTCTCGTACGTAGTCCAGACCGGTCACCACGGTGACGACGAGTGCCGCAGCCACGACGACGTAAGACGCCTTGAGCAGGAACGCGGCCAGACCTGCGGGCAGGAAGAGGAAGGACCACGGAGTGAGCAGCCCCACCAGCCCCACCATCTGAAGCGTCGTCTTGATCTTACCGCCGCGTGATGCCGCCATGACGGCGCGGCGCAGCATGAAGAACCGCATGACCGTGATGCCGAGCTCGCGCACGACGATGAGGATGGTGACCCACCACCACAGCCTGTCGTTGATGCTCAGCAGGACGAAGGCGGACAGGGTCAGCGCCTTGTCCGCGATCGGATCGGCGATCTTGCCGAAGGAGGTCACCAGCCCCCACGATCGCGCGAGCTGACCGTCAAGACGGTCCGTGAAGGCAGCCACCACGAAGACGACGACCGCAGCGAGCCTGGCCTGGTCCCCCGGCAGCAGGGAGAGCCAGATGAAGACAGGGACGAGCAGCAGTCGCAACACCGTCAGGGCGTTGGCGATGTTGAGCAGCGGCGCCTGCTCTGGCTGCGCGGCGCCGTCCGGGGCGGTCGAGGCATTCATCGGGACCAGCCTAGTAGTGCATGCCCTCACACCGCCGAAGACACCTCGATTCATCTTCTCGACAACGTCGTCCCTGCACGCCTCCGCCGTCCGTGCCATGACACCGCTCCATGCGACACGCAGTAGGGGATCAATCCCCACCCGCGGTTTCCCCTGCCATCTCGCCACTTCCACCTCAGGCCGCCGAAAAGAGCACGGACCGCACACACGCCGTTAAGGTTCGATTCTTACGTTCATAATTATGTATTCCTCTATTTTTCTCTCATCGTCTTTGGCAGGCTCCAACAACTTCGCTCCCCGGCACCACACCACCGAGTATCCGAGCGACTCGCCGCGCACCGTACGTGTCGCCCGCAGGCCACGAGGTCCGGGTCTTCTCACCGCCGCCGTTCTCACCGCGTCCGTCGTGGTCGCCGGGTGCTCGCCGAGCTCCGGTCAGTCGCTGTCGGCTCAGTCCGGGCCCACCGGGGCGGGCAGCTCGCAGGACGTGCGCTTCACCGTGGGTTACGCCGGGGACGTCCTCATGCACATGCCGGTTCTGAGCTCCACTCCAGGAGCCTCGGGCGATATCACCGACAACGTCGCTGCCGAGACCCCCTGGGTCGAGGGCCTGGATCTGGCCCTGTGCGGGATGGAGGTCCCCGTCGCTCCGGACGGGGTCTACTCGGGCTTCCCCACCTTCGGCGCCCCTTCCGAGGTCGTCGGCGCCTTGGCGAGATCCGGGTGGGACGGCTGCGCGACCGCGTCCAACCACTCCGCGGACCGGGGGGAGGAGGGAGTCGTCGCGACCTTGGACGCCCTGGACTCTCACGGGTTGGGGCACGCGGGCACCTACCGGAGCAGGGAGGACGCCTCCGTGCCCTTCGCGCTCTACGAGCTCGAGCGGGAAGGGCGCACAGTGACCGTGGCTCAGATATCCACGACCATGGGACTCAACGGCCTCGATGATCCCACCGGGTACTCGGTGTCGCTCAACGACGTCGGCGCCATCACGAAGGCGGCGAAGGCGGCCCGTGCGGCAGGCGCCGACCTTGTCGTCGTCCACTCCCAGATCGGCCAGGAGTACGAGACCACTCCCGACAAGGAACAGGTTTCCTACGCCCAGGATCTCGCCGACAGCGGGCAGGTCGACATCCTCTTCGGTGCTCATCCCCATGTGCCTCAGCCCGCCGAGAAGCTCTCCGGCGGAGTCAAGGGCAAGGGGATGTGGGTGTCGTACTCGGCCGGCAACTACATCTCCAGCCAGGACGAGTCGTACTGCGGACCGTTGTCCGACGTCGGCCAGCTGGTCTGGGCCGACGTTACCTCCCACGCCGACGGCTCGGTGAGTGTGGACAAAGTGAACTGGCACCCGTTCACGGTGGATCAGGGGGCCGGCTACAAGGTCAGGGACCTGGCGGCGCTTCACAACGGTGAGCGTCCGGCCGGCCTAAGTCTGGACGAGGAGGAGATCGAGCGACGCTGGAGCATGCTCACCTCAGACGTCAAGGACGCCTCGACCATGTCCACCACGCCGCCGAAATCCACCGGGCCCGCCCCGACGATTCCCAGTCGGGAAGAGGTCATCAAACGAGCAAGGACGCACCTGGACCCGCCGGGCACGGCATCGGTCTCCTCATCACCACGATGAGCCGCGGCCGGTGAGTGACCAGGCGTCCTCCGAGTCCTCCTCGGCGGAGGCATCGTCCCAGGACTCCGACTCCGGCAGACTCGAGGCGACCTCCAGCGGGTCCGTGCTGTAACGGTTCGACGGCAGGGCCACCGTACGGGGCTCACCCGCAGCGGCTGGGCCATCGGCGTCAGGCACCTCCTGGGATCCCTCAGTGTCTGCTGGGGTCTCAGCGCTTCCGGGGGCACTCCCCTCCCCCTTGATCCAGGCCAGGGTCTCCTCGAGCTGCTCGGGCTGGACGAGGACGTCCCGGGCCTTGGAGCCCTCGGAGGGGCCGACGACCTCTCGGGACTCGAGCAGGTCCATGAGGCGCCCGGCCTTGGCGAAGCCGACGCGCAGCTTGCGCTGGAGCATGGAGGTGGAGCCGAACTGACTGGAGATGATGAGCTCGGCGGCCTGCAGGAGCAGGTCCATGTCGTCGCCGATCTCCTCGTCGATCTGCTTCTTGACCTCCGGGACGACGACGTCCTCGCGGTACTCGGGAGTCAGCTGGGCCTTGACGTGCTCAACGACGGAGCGGATCTCGGACTCGGTGACCCAGGATCCCTGGATGCGCACCGGCGTGGAGGCACCGGGGCCCAGGTAGAGGGCGTCGCCCTGGCCGGTGAGGGTCTCGGCCCCGTTCTGGTCGAGGATGACGCGGGAGTCCAGCTGGGAGGCGGTGGCGAAGGCCAGGCGCGAGGGCACGTTGGACTTGATGAGACCGGTGACCACCTGGGCGACGGGCCGCTGGGTGGCCAGGACCAGGTGGATCCCGGCGGCGCGGGCCAGCTGGGTGATGCGTTGGATGGAGGCCTCGACGTCCTTGGGCGCCGTCATCATGAGGTCGGCGAGCTCGTCGACGACGACCAGGAGGTAGGGGTAGGGGCTCAGCTCGCGCTGGGAGCCCGGCAGGGGCTGTACCTCCCCGGCTCGCACCGCCTTGTTGAAGTCATCGATGTGCTTGAAGCCGAAGGAGGCCAGGTCGTCATAGCGGGCGTCCATCTCACGGACCACCCACTCCAGGGCCTCGGCCGCCTTCTTCGGGGAGGTGATGATCGGGGTGATGAGGTGCGGGATGCCCTCGTAGATGGTCAGCTCCACCCGCTTGGGGTCGACCAGCACCATGCGCACCTCTTCCGGCGTGGCGCGCATCATGATCGAGGTGATCATGGAGTTGACGAAGGAGGACTTGCCCGAACCGGTCTGACCGGCCACCAGCAGGTGCGGGGTCTTGGCCAGGTTGGTGACGATGTAGTCGCCCTCCACGTTCTTGCCCAGCCCCACGACCAGCGGGTGCGCCTGCTTGCGGGCCGCCTGGGAGCGCAGGACGTCGCCGAGCTTGACCATCTCGCGGTCGGTGTTGGGGATCTCGATGCCGATGGCGCTCTTGCCGGGGATCGGGGTGAGCAGGCGGATCTCGTCGGAGGCCACCGCGTAGGCGATGTTCTTCTCCAGTCCGGTGATGCGCGAGACGTTGACGCCCCGGCCCCGATGGACCTCATAGCGGGTGACCTGGGGGCCGCGAGTGTAGCCGGTGACAGTAGCGTCCACGTTGAACTCGGCGAAGACGTTCTGCAGCGCCTCGACGATGGCGTCGTTGGCGGGGGTCCGGGTGGCGTGACCAGGGCCGGGGCCGAGCAGCGAGTCCTCGGGCAGGGCGTAGGTGGAGCCGTCGGGCAGGGCCATGTTGCTCATGTCGCTCATGGCGAGCTGGTCGGCGAGGTCGGGCTCCTCGAGCGGGACCTCCGGGGTCTCCTCGGTGACGGCGTCGAAGTCGGACGGCGCGGAACGCTTCGCTGCGGAGGGCCTGCGCTGCGCCGCTGAGGACGGTCTGGTCGCTGCGGCACCACCGGGCCGGTTCTTGGCGGGGGATGCGACCGACGGTGCCGATGAGGAGACGGCGTCGTCCTCGTCGCCCACCTCCGGGACGATGAAGGCGGAGTCGTCGGGTTGTTCGCTGCCAGGATGCTCACTGCCTGGTTCGAGGAGCTCGGTGATCGAGGTCTGCTGGGCATCCCGGTCGGCGGAGCGCTTTCGTCGGCCACTGCCTCGCTTGCGCGACGTCGACTCCTCCACCTCCAGCGCGGAGCGGAAGGGCTCGTCACCGTCGTAGGAGTCCAGGAGCGTCGTCTGATCCGAATCGTCACCCGCGGTGCCGGTTGGCCCGAGGCCGGCACGGACCCGCCCGAGCAGACGCCGGGCCAGGGAGTCACCGGCGTCGGCGGGCGCTCCGCCTCCGCCAGCGGCCAGGGACCGGCGCTGGGCCAGCAGGTCGCGAATCTCGGCGATGGTCTTGCCGGACAGAACCAAGGCGGAGAACGCGGCCAGGAGAATGAACAGGATGATGGCTCCTACCGAGGAGAACAGCGCCGCCAGCGGGTAACCCACCAGCCATCCCAGGAGTCCGCCGGCGTTCTCCAGACCGGCGACGTTGTCCCTGAGGATCGGGTTTCCACTGCCGACCTGGATCATTCCGGTCAGAGCGGTCAGCAGGCCCAGGCACCCGACTGAGACCCGCGCGTGAACCGCCCCCATGCTGTGGGCCCGCAGCATGGCGACCCCCAGCGCGGCCAGGAGCAGGGGCACGAAGACACCGAGGACGCCGACGGGGCCCGCGGCGATGTGGTGCAGCAGGTTCCCTGCGGCCCCGGAGATCCCGAACCACTCGCGCAGTGCCAGGACAGCCGCCAGGGCCAGAATGAGAAAGGCCCATCCGGTGCGGCGGTAGCGCCCACCGGGCGGCTGGGAACCGGGAGCGGCGAAGGGAGCGGGTCCTTGAGCGGACGCTCCTCGAGGACGCCCCCTGCCGGTTCCGGACGGAGACGTAGCAGTTCTCGTGGTGCGACGATTGGCCATGATGTCCTAGAAACTATCGGATTCTTGGTTTCAGCGGCCTTGCCACGCCGCCGCGGACAGCCGGAGACACGTCACCTTCTTCTCGCTGAGCCTCACGAGCAACCACCCACCGGTGAGAAGGGGATGTCGAGGTCCGCGCACGTCCTAGGCCCTCTCGTCGCTCTCCTGGAGGAACCGGTCGATCTCCTCGCGGCGAGGGGCCTGCGCCGGTCCGATGCAGGCCACGGCGTGGGCGGCTGCGGCATTGGCGCGTCTTGCCGCCTCGACGACGTCGAGTCCGTCAATGAGGCCGGCGACCAGGACGCCGGTGTGGGTGTCTCCCGCTCCTGTCGTGTCAACGACTTCACGGACGAAACCGGGAACCTCGATCGGTTCGCCTCCGACCGGGCGCAGGAGGCACCCGTGGGCTCCGGTTCGTCGGACGATCAGCGCCCGTGGGCAGGCCTCCCGGATGGCGTCCGGGCCCCCCAGGCGCTCCTCCAGGCGAGTCATCTCCAGGTCGTTCCCGGTCAGCATCGTCGCCCGGAGGAGCAGCGGCAGGAGCACCTGGTCGGGAATGTCGGGCTGAACCGGCCCCAGGTCGATGACCAGTCCGACGTCATCGGGGATCGACAGGAGCCAGTCGGCGAGAACGCCTCGGCTCGTGTAATGGGCCAGGTCGTATCCGCTGGCGTAGACCCAGTCCCCCACCCTCAGGTCGAGGCTCTCGAGGTCCTCTCGCTGGGGCTCGCCCTCGACACCCGCGGTGGTAATGAAGGTACGTCGGCCAGAGGGCTCGATCAGCGTGGTACAGGTACCGATGTCTCCGACGAGCTCCTCGACGAGCAGCTCGACCTGGTCCAGACGCATCGACTCACGGACCCGCGCCGAGTTGGGGCCGGTTCCCAGGGTGGCCGCCAGGGCGGTGGGGACACCCTGGCGAGCGGCGGCCGAGACCACCGTGTACCCGCCTCCCACCACCGGGCCTGACGACGCCCCGGTGATCGCCCCTCCCGGCGTCGGCACTCGGCTGACGTGAAGGGGAATGTCAATGAGAATGGAACCGGTGGATATGAAGCACGCGGGCCGGAACAGAGTCATGCAGTAAGCACCCTCCTAGGCCTCTATGACGACCGGAACGATCATGGGACGACGCTTGAGACGACGCCCGATCCAACGCCCCAAGGTGCGGCGCATGACCTGCTGGAGGGAGTAGGCATCCGCCTTCCCCGTCTCCAGCGCGGCGGACAGCGCCTCAGTGACGTCGGGGAGGATCTCCTCGAAGACCGAGTCGTCCTCGGCCACACCCCGGGCCTGGATGTGCGGGCCGGCCAGGATCGTGCCGGTCGTGGTCTCCACGACGGCGTAGACCGATACGAAGCCCTCCTCCGCCAGGATGCGACGGTCCTTGAGCTCGGCCTCGTCGATCTCGCCCACGGAGGATCCGTCGACATAGATGTAGCCGCAAGGGACCTGGCCGGCGATGCGGGCCACTCCCCCATGAAGGTCGACCGCCACGCCGTCCTCGCACAGCATGACCCGTTCTGGAGCGACTCCCGTCTTGACGGCGAGCCCTCCATTGGCCACCAGGTGGCGGATCTCGCCATGGATGGGCATGACATTGCGGGGCTGGACGATGTTGTAGACGTGGAGCAGCTCCTCGGAGGAGGCGTGCCCGGAGACATGGACCTTCGCGTTGCCCTGGTGGACCACGCGCGCCCCCAGCCGCATGAGCTGGTTGATGACCCGGAAGACGGAGTTCTCGTTGCCCGGAATGAGGGAGGAGGCGAAGATGACGGTGTCCCCGGGCTCGATGGTGACGCTGCGGTGCTCGGAGTGGGCCATCCGGGACAGGGCCGCCATCGGCTCTCCCTGTGAGCCGGTGACCATGAGGACCCTCTCATGCGGGGGCAGCGAGGTGATGTCGCGGGCATCGATGAGGACGCCGGCGGGGACCTTGAGGTAGCCGCGTTCGGCGGCGATCCCCATGTTGCGCACCATGGAGCGCCCCACCAGGGCGACCCGCCTGCCGTGGAGGGCGGCGGCGTCGAGGACCTGCTGGACCCGGTGGACGTGACTGGCGAAGGAGGCAACGATGATCTGGCCGTCGGAGTCCGCGAAGACATTGTCCAGGACCTGACCGATCTCGCCCTCGTGGCCGACCATACCGGGGACCTCGGCGTTGGTGGAGTCCACGCAGAACAGGTCGACGCCCTCCTCGCCGAAGCGCGCGAAGGAGCGCAGGTCCGTGATGCGCCCGTCGATGGGCAGGGAGTCCATCTTGAAGTCGCCGGTGGCGAGCACGTTGCCGGCGTCGGTTCGAATCATGACGGCCATGGCGTCGGGGATGGAGTGGTTGACGGCCACGAACTCCAGGTCGAAGGGGCCGTAGGAGACCTCCTCGTGCTCGACGACCTGGCGCAGGACCGGGCGAATGCGGTGCTCCTTGAGCTTGGCCTCCACGAAGGCCAGGGTGAGCTCACTGCCCACCAGGGGGATGTCCTCACGCAGACGCAGCAGATACGGCACGCCCCCGATATGGTCCTCGTGGCCGTGGGTCAGGACGAGAGCGACGACGTCGTCGATGCGGTCCTCGATCGAGGAGAAATCGGGAAGGATGAGGTCGACACCGGGCTGGTCCTCCTCCGGGAAGAGCACACCGCAGTCGACGATGAGCAGCTTGTCATCAAGCTCGAAGACGGTCATGTTGCGGCCGACCTCGCCCAGACCTCCCAGCGGAGTGATACGCATGGCACCGTCAGCAAGGGGGCCGGGGGTCTTCAGCACGGGAAAGTTCGTCACGCGGGCATCCTACAGAGGGTGCCTCGATAATCGATCGACCCGACCTCATCCGGTTCAGATCCGTCATGGGTCATCGGCTATCGCGGGCTACGACGCCGAAGGCTCGTACCGCCGCGGGGCGGTGCGAGCCTTCGCCTCTCGTACCCCCAGCCGGATTCGAACCGGCGCCGCCGCCGTGAGAGGGCGGTGTCCTAGGCCGCTAAACGATGGGGGCAATGACAGTCTGGTTATCGCGGGCGACAACCAGACCCTCGTACCCCCAGCCGGATTCGAACCGGCGCCGCCGCCGTGAGAGGGCGGTGTCCTAGGCCGCTAAACGATGGGGGCAATGACAGTCTGGTTATCGCGGGCGACAACCAGACCCTCGTACCCCCAGCCGGATTCGAACCGGCGCCGCCGCCGTGAGAGGGCGGTGTCCTAGGCCGCTAAACGATGGGGGCAATAGATCAGCAGACAATAGCAGATCCGCTGGGGTACCAGGACTCGAACCTAGAATAACTGAACCAGAATCAGTCGTGTTGCCAATTACACCATACCCCAAAGGGCTTCACCTCGAACCGCTCGCGGCTGAGGCAGCGGGCAGTAATCTACACGTCGACCACAGCCCCACCAAATCATCAAGGCGTGACTACAGACACACATCAAACACGAGGAGCATTCCGCTCCACCGCGCTCTTCTATGACGCCTTCGAAGGCCACGGGCAGCACGTGACACACCAGCCAGAGAGGCTTCCGGCACCCTCACAACCGAGCGCACCAAGAGAGCCATCCCTTAGACTCGCACGAGTTCCTGCTCGCCTCATCCCCCTTGGGAGGCCATATGTCCAGCCATCCACAGAGTCGCAGCCACATTGGTCGTAGCTCTCACAGGACTCGCCGCCTCACCCTCGGGCTGTGCCTCGCCGCAGGTCTGGCACTGAGCGCCTGCGGCCCCGCCCACAAGGGTCAGCTCATCGTCGAACCCGTCAGCGCCTCCTCGGACAGGGAGAGCTCAGAAGCCCCCTCCACCAAGCCGTTGCCCTCCAAGTCGGCCGCACCATCCGCCACCCCGTCAGCCTCGGCATGGCCAATGCCAAGCGTGACAATCACTAACGAGAGAACCGACATCTGGCAGCAGGACGACAGCATTCTTACTCTCCCGATGGAGACGTCCTTCCTCGTCAACCGGGGATACATCATGAACGCTCAGAGCTGTCAGGGCGTCCTTCGCTACCAGTCCTCCCGGGACATATACGACAGCAGCAAGAACAAGAGTGACAGCAGCGCGTCATCCTCGACCGTCCAGGGGCAACCTAAGAACTTTCCCGCCTATACGGTGACCTCGGGGCCAACCGTCGTGGACGCGGTGGCCGATGACAGCGGCACGTTCGCAGGCTACGAGGTCGCCTATACCGGCACGGTCACCTACACCAACTCCGGCGACACAGATGTCAGCGGCTACCGCTTCGCCAGACAGATCGGAGCACAGGGAGCCACCCTGGAGATCCTGTTGATGTGCCAAAGCGGCCTTCCCGACCTTCAGACATGGCATGACATGCTGAGCGGAACACGAGTCAGCGGCTTTGACGCCGGAGCCATGGGGTAGTGACAACTCGGTAACGTACGGCCCGCTCCGCAGACTCCCGCACCATCACCTTTTCGACACAACCACGGCATCGCAAGATCGAGACTTGAGCTCGGCAGAGCCCCTCCTTGCCGCCCAGGAGAGCTACCTTGTTTTTCTCTGCACCGCATAACCCACCGCGTTTCGTTCGCGCCTCTCAGAGGCCCCGTTACCTCGCCCTCGGGCTGTGCCTGACCGCAAGCCTGGCACTGAGCGCCTGCGGCCCCGCCCACAAGGGTCAGCTCACCGTCGAACCCGTCAGCGCCTCCGCCGAGGCCAGCAGCTCCACAGCCGCCTCCAAAAAGCCCTCCTCGTCCACCAGTCCTTCCGCCACGAGATCCCCGTCCGCACCAGCCACCTGGTCACGGCCATCAGTCACCTTCGCCAACGAGGACACGTCCATCTGGTCCCGCAACGACGAGTTGGCCAACACCAGCAAGAACTCCGATGACGTTCACACCGAGGGATTCGAATTCAACAACGGCCAAGGCTGCCAGGGATACATCAGCCAATACGTCTCTGAAGACTATTTCAAGCCCCGCCCCACCGATAACCTGGACTCGATGACTGCCGCCACGACTAAGAGCAACGACTTCACCACCTTTCAGACCACCACTACACCTTCCACCGTCGAAGCAGTGCGTGATGACAGCGGAACAATGGCCGGTTACGAAGTACCATTCAGCGGTAACGTCAACTTCTCCAACGCCCCGAATACTCCTGTCGTGGGGTATCGCTTCAGCAGGATCGTCGGAAAAGAGGGGTATGCCCTATATGTTGGTCTTGTATGCCCACCAGAATCACCGGCGTCTTTAGAGCAGTGGCACACCATCCTAGCCGGTATTCGAGTTCAGGGAATCGATGCCGGCGCCATGTAATTGGCTCTAGGGAATCGCCTCGAGAGCATCCTCCAGGACGTTCTCGAGGCGGCTCCGCACGATAGGTGGTGGGGTCAGGAACACGGTGTTCCTGACCCCACCACCATTCACAGATCAACCGGCAGCATTCACCCGAGCCGAGCCCTCAGTGCCTTCAGCCTGGCGAGAGTGGATCCGGCTCCCAGAATCTCCATGGACTCAAACAGGGGCGGGGAGACCTGCCGACCGGTCACAGCCACGCGCAACGGGCCGTAGGCCAGACGCGGTTTGATCCCTTCACCGTTGGGCATGCCCTGTCCCTCGACGATGGCGGCGCTGAGGGCCTCCTCCAGCTGGCCCCTGCCCCACTGCTCAGGGCCGAGACCCTCCAGGGCGTGGATGCCGGCGTCCAGGACATCGCCGGCCGAGACCTTGAGCTTGGCCACAGCCTTGTCGTCGATGGTGAGCTCGGCGTCGGACACGAAGAGGAAGCCGAGCATGTCGCGGCATTCACGCAGCATCTGGATCCGAGTCTGGATGAGAGGCGCCGCCGCGTTCAGGATCTCCTGCTCCCGCGCTGAGAGCTCATCGAAGGACTCCGCCGAGACCAACGGCGCCTGCAGGGCCTCGCCGGTCGGGTCGGGGTAGGCGTCGGCGAGATAGGGCACCAGGCGGTCTCGGAAGTCCTCCTCCCCCAGCGCTCGCACCTGCTCAGCGTTGATGGCCTCGCACTTCTTGGGGTCGAAGCGGGCCGGGTTGGGGTTGACGTCATGGACGTCGAAGGCCTCGATCATCTCTGCGGCGGAGAAGACGTCACGGTCGGCGCTCAGCGACCAGCCCAGCAGGGCCAGGTAGTTGAGCAGTCCCTCGGGGATCATGCCGCGGTAACGGTGGATGAGAAGGTTCGACTGAGGATCGCGCTTGGACAGCTTCCGGTTGCCCTCCCCCATGACATAGGGCAGGTGACCGAACTCGGGCATGACCTGGGCCCGGCCGATCTCCATGAGTGCCCGGTAGAGCGCCACCTGCCGCGGGGTAGAGGACAGCAGGTCCTCACCGCGCAGGACGTGAGTGATGCCCATGGCGGCGTCATCAACGGGATTGACCAGGGTGTAAAGAGGATCCCCAGCCGCGCGCACGACGACGTAGTCCGGCACGCTGCCCGCCTTGAAGGTGATAGGGCCGCGGACCAGGTCGGTGAAGGTGATGTCCTCGTCCGGCATCCGCATCCGCAGCACGGGCAGGCGTCCCTCGGCGCGGAAGGCGTCCTTCTGCTCCTGGGTCAGGTCGCGGTCGAAGCCGTCGTAACCGAGCTTGGGGTCCTCGCCGCGTTCGCGGTGACGGGCCTCGATCTCCTCGGGGGTGGAGAAGGACTCGTACAGGTAGCCCGCCGCCAGCAGCTCGGCGGCCACCTCCTTGTACAGGTCCATGCGCTGGGACTGGCGGTAGGGCTCATGAGGGCCCCCTTTACCCACGCCCTCGTCCCAGTCCAGGCCCAACCAGGTCAGGGAGTCCAGGATGGCGTCGAAGGACTCCTCGGAGTCACGGGCGGCGTCGGTGTCCTCGATCCGGAAGACGAAGGTGCCCCCGGTGTGACGGGCGTAGGCCCAGTTGAACAGGCAGGTGCGCACCATACCCACGTGCGGGGTTCCCGTGGGTGAGGGACAGAAACGTACGCGTACGGAGGAGGTTCCCTGCGCCGGGACGTCGGCCGCAGCGGCGGGCGCAGAGCGAAGGGGGGATGAGTGGTCACTGAGTTCAGCCATGATGGGGACAGCGTATCCCGACGGGCCATTCTCCCCATGGCTGTGCGACGTGGTGGCGGTTACCGTCATTCCCGTCAGGCCGTTTTCCCACCGTGACGGCCGATTTTCCGCACACGTGACGACGACGGCCCCGACTCGACCGGACCGACCGACTCCCCGCCCACCCTTTGGAGGTTCATCCATGTCCCCGACCCGACCTTCCTCGTCGTCACGGCCCGGACGTCACCGTGGCTCAGCGCTCAGGCTCCCCCTCGTGGCAGGGCTCAGCCTTGCTCTGGCGGTTCCCGCGCTGGCCGCATGCCAGGACGAGTCCGGTCCTTCCTCCTCGTCAGGGTCCAGCGCCTCCAGCAGTGCCTCACCATCCAGCCGCTCGTCCGGCAAGAGCTCGAAGCCGTCGGACAAGCCCTCCGACACCGGTGGGAACAGCAACGTCGACTGGGCTCCTTCATGGGAGTTCCCCCAGTCCCAGCCCGGCTGGAAGGTGACCGTCTACGACACCGACGGCAAGAACAAGATGGACAAGTCAAATGGCTGCGTGTTCTCGGCTACGCAGAACCTGTTCGATGCCAGCGCGAAAGGCGATCGTACGCAGTCCGAGTACCGCGCCGACTCCATCCTCGATTCGTATAAGAAGAACTCGCACTTGTCGAATGTCTCCACCGAACCTGCGCGGGATGACTCCGCCCTGGTCAAGGACACGGACGGAAACGCCATAGAGACCAGGCGAGTGGACATGACCTATACCGGAGAGGATCAGAAGGACTACCGGCTAACCGGCTTCGTACGTGTCTTCACGACGACGAGTACGCCGGTCCTGCTCCAGGGCATGTACGCCTGCCCCGTCGACGCGTACTCCTCAAGCGAGATGAAAGAGCTGCTCGAGGCCACTCCGATCAGTCACCCTGGCCCGGCCGACATGGATGAGGGCGAGTCCGGTTCCGGCTCCGGCAAGGACGGGAAGAGCGACGGTAAGAAGAGCGGATCCGACGACGGCAAGGCCACTGCTCCCAGCGGCAAGAGCGATGAGAAGGGCTCGGGCGGGTCGTCCAAGGACACCTGAGCCCCACCGGCTTCCGAGGAGCTGACAGAACTCGCAGGCATCCATATGGGTGGGATTCTGAAGGTACGCCCTAGAATCCCACCCATGGCTGTCTGCGACACCAACGGCTCCAGCTCCCTGACCCAGGTCTTCGACTCCTTGACCCCGCAGCAGATGCGTGAGCGCGGGTCACTGAAATGGTCTCAGTATCCCGGTGACGTCATCGGCGCCTGGGTCGCTGAGATGGACCTGGGGACCGCTCCGGCGGTCGAGGCGGCGATTCATCAGGCGGTGCACGACGGCCTTCTGGGCTACATGCCTCCCTCGGTCTCTCAGGCGACCCGGGAGGAGACGGCTCGCTACCAGCGGGAGGCCTTCAGCTGGCAGGTGGAGGCCGAGCACGTGAGCCTGCTCCCCGATGTGCTCTCGTCACTGAGCATGATCATCACCTCGCACACCCGAGCCGCCTCCGCCGTCATCGTCCCCACCCCCGCCTACACACCCTTCCTTGAGATTCCCGGTCGTAACGGCCGGAGCTGCATCGAGGTCCCCTCTGCAACGCGATGGGCCTCCGACGGCTCGCCCCGATGGGAGCTGGACCTTGACGGCATCGAGTCCGCCATGGGTACCGGGGCCGGTCTGCTCGTGCTGTGCAACCCGTGGAACCCGGTGGGACGGGCGCTCACCGCGGCCGAGCTCGACGCCGTAGCCACGCTGTCCTCGACCTACGGGGTGCCTGTCTTCGCGGATGAGATCCATGCTCCTCTGGTACTCGACGCGGAACGCACTCATATCCCGTACGCCTCCCGCCCGGGATCGGACCCGGACCTGACCTTCACGGCAACGGCCGCCTCCAAGGGGTGGAACATCCCGGGCCTGAAGTGCGCCCAGCTCATCGCCTCGGGGATGGCCCGAGCGCGTTGGGAGGCCGACGCTCCCAGCGCCCATCTCCGGGCCGAGGCCTCCGTCGTCGGAGCCCTGGCCACCATTGCGGCCCTGCGCGACGGTCAGGACTGGCTCAGTGAGGTCCGCACCTACATCCGCGCCAACCGGGACGCGTTGGGCGAGGCCCTGGCCGGAGCCGAGGGGATAGAGCCGACGCTCCCGGAGGCGACCTATCTGGCCTGGTTGGACTGCCGAGGCCTCGACCTGGAGCAGCCGGCGCGTTACTTCCGCAAGGAGGCCGGAGTCGCGATGAACGAGGGCACGACCTACGGGAGGGCGTGGTCGGGCTTCTGCCGTCTCAACCTGGCCACGGGCCGGAGTATCGAGGAGGAGACGGTGCACCGCATCACTGAAGCCGTGCGCCGTCGTCAGGGAGCCTCCTGATCTCGGGAGCTCTGTGAGGACCGACCGTGTCAGCCTCAGCGACGTACCACCGGGTTGGAGAAGGAGCCGATGCCCTCGACCTCGACCTCGACGCGCTGACCGGCACGGATCTCACCGACCCCCGCCGGCGTACCGGTGAGGATGACGTCGCCGGGAAGAAGGGTGAAGATCGTCGAGATGTAGGAGACCAGCTCACGCACTGAGCGGATCATGTCTGCGGTGCGGCCCTCCTGGACGAGGCGTCCGTCGACCCGGGCGCGCACGACTGCGTCGTCGGGCGAGAAGATGGGTTCACGGCCGGGCTCGGGAACCTCGATCCACGGTCCCAAGGGGCAGGAGGTGTCGAAGGCCTTGGCCCGCACCCACTGCGGCTCGGCGCGCTGGCGGTCGCGGGCGGACACGTCGTTGGCGACCGTGTATCCCAGGATGACGTCGTCGGCGTGGTCGATGGGGACGTCCTTGGCAAGGGTCTTGATGACGACGGCGAGCTCGGCCTCGTAGTGGACCTCATCGCTCCAGGGGGGAAGGACGATTGGAGCGTCGGGGCCGATCACGGAGGTGTTGGGCTTGAGGAAGACGAGCGGGTCACGCGGCGGCTCGCTCTCCCCCATCTCGGTGATGTGGCTCGCGTAGTTCTTCCCGACCCCCACGACCTTGGAGCGGGGAATGACCGGTGACAGGAGCCTGGCCTCACGCAGCTCGACGACCTCCCCGGTGGCCTCGGGCAGGGAGTAGAGGGGGTCCCCCTTGAGAACCAGGAGGTGTCCCTCAGACTCGCCCGAGGCGGTCTCACCCTCAGGAGGGCCCTGAACGATGCCATAGCGGGGATCGTCACCGGTGGAGAATCGTGCGATCTTCATGGGTGTCAGCCTAGCGCTGTTGGGCTCAGCTGCCCGAGGCCTCCTCCAGGGCGGCACGACGCTCCGTGATGGCGGCGTGTGCGGGGCCGTCCACGGCCCAGATCTCCCCGGGGAGCTTGCCGGGCAGGTAGGGGTTGTCGGTGGCGATGAAGCGGATCTCGTCCTTCTCACCGGCCTCGACGGCGCGGCGCTGAGCCTCCCAGTCGCGCAGGGCACCGAATGCCCAGCCTCCCAGGGCGAGGATCGAGACCATGTTGATAACGGTCATCGCGCCCATGACCAGGTCGGAGAGGTTCCACACGAAGGTGAGGGTGGACAGGGAGCCGATGGCGGTGGCCACGATGATCATGGCCCGCAGGGCGTAGTGCTTGTGCTGCCTGCCCTGGAGGTAGTCCATGTTGACCTGGGCGTAGGTGTAGTTGCCCAGAAGCGAGGAGTAGGCGAAGACGAAGATGATGATGGCCATGAGGTACTGCGCCCAGCCGCCGAGCACGTTGGTGACCGATGCCGAGGTCAGGGTGTTGGCGGCTGCATTCGCGGTATCCGGGTCGGCTTGAGCGGCCGCCGGGTCATAGACCCCGGAGAGCAGGACGATGAGGGCGGTGACGGTGCACACAACGATCGTGTCAACGAAGACGCCCAGGGACTGCACGAAGCCCTGCTGCACGGGGTGGGAGACGGTCGCCGTGGCGGCGATGTTGGGAACCGATCCCTCGCCCGCCTCGTTCGAGAACAGGCCGCGCTTGACGCCGTTGAGCGCGGCGGCGAAGAGGCCGCCGGCGGTTCCGGCGAAGACCTGGTTGAGCCCGAAGGCGCCCTCGAAGATGGAGATGATCGCACCCGGGATCGCGCTGACGTGCAGCACCAGGATGGCCACGGCGATGAGGGCGTAGACCACCGTCATGATCGGCACGAGCCATTCCGAGACCGCAGCGACCGACTTGATGCCCTTGAAGATGATCGGCGTGGTGATGACGACCAGGCCGACGGCGGTCATCCACGGCTCGATGTGGAAGGTGCTCTTCATCGTGGCGGCGATGGTATTGGCCTGAGTGGCCTCGTAGGCGAAGCCGAAGACGAAGGTGATGACGACGGCGAAGACCCGGGCGGCGGGCTTGGATCCCAGGCCGCGCTGGATGTAGTAGGCGGGGCCACCACGGAAGGAGCCGTCCGGGTGGGTGACCTTGTAGAGCTGGGCGAGGGTGGCCTCAATGAATCCGGTGGCCATGCCTACCAGCGCCACGATCCACATCCAGAACACGGCTCCGGGGCCACCCATGGTGATGGCGATGGCCACGCCCACGATGTTGCCGGTGCCCACTCGGGACGCCAGCCCGACGGCGAAGGCCTGGAAGGAGGAGATCCCGCCCTCGTTGCTGTCACGGGAGGAGGTGATGGCCCGCACCATGTAGGGAAAGAGTCGCAGCTGTACGAACCCGGTTCGTACGGTGAAGTACAGACCACCCAGCACGAGGAGCCAGGCGAGCAGGTAGAGGAACAGGTGACCGGAGGCCTTGTCCAGGATGTCCGCGCCTTCGGTGAAGAAGGACTCCAAGGATGCGGTCCAGCTGTTGTCTGCACTGGATGCCGCACTGTTCAGGGAAGCCAGAACAGATTGCACGTAAGAACCTCCGTCGGGGTGGGATAACGGTACAGGCGGGGTGGGCGATGAGCGCGTGATCGGGGCAGCATGGTCAGTAGCGAGTCACGCGTTACTCCCAGGTCCACCTCTCGTCGGGGAGGGGTGGGGCACCGTATTCGCGAAGGGTACGGACACTGTGTTTCAATTCGGTGACGCCGCTGTGCCGATGGTGCCACAAGTACACAAGGCGCGCAGTCCGCCTCGACACCGTGGATCTACCGGATGACAGGGCGCTCCCACGCCCCTTCGGGCAGAGCGGACGGCAGGTGCTCGGAGTCCCCGCTGAAGGCCGGCCGGTTCCCGTCCGACGTCGGAGCTCCTCGACGCGACTCCCAGTCCCTCAGAGCGCCGACGACCCACCGGCTGAGCAGCACCAGCGCGGCGAGGTTGATGATGGCGCCGACGCCGAGGAGCACGTCAGCCAGGGTCCACACGGTGGTCAGCTGCTGAACGCTTCCGATGCCAGCGCAGATGACGGCTCCGATCTGGAGCGCTCGCGAGACCCAGGGGCGGTCGGTGAGGTAGTCCAGACAGACCTGGGCGTAGGAGAAGGCCCCGATGATGGTGGTGTATGCCAGCACCACGACAAGCAGGGCCATGGGCCAGCGGCTCCACTCCCCCACGAGCTGGGCGATGGCGTCCTGGGTCAGGGTTCCCGCGGTCTCCTTGGCGGTTGCTCCGGGCTGGAAGACGTCTGCTCCGGCGACCAGGATCGCCAACGCCGTCGCGGTGCACACGAACAGGGTGTCCACCACGACCCCGAAGGCCTGGATGAATCCTTGCTGGACCGGGTGCTCGACGGTGGCGGAGCCCGCGGCGCAGGCAGCCCCTCCCAGCCCCGCCTCATTGGAGAACAGACCACGACGTACCCCGTTGAGCAGGGCAGCGGTCACTCCCCCGGCCAGTCCGCCCAGTCCCTGGCGCAGTCCGAAGGCACCCTCGATGATGGAACGCAGCGCCTCCCAGGCCTGGACTGGGTGGGTGAGAAGGATCGCCAGGACCAGAGCCAGGTAGGCCAGCGCCATGAGCGGGGCTAGGTACTCGGCCACCCGTGCCATGGCGCGCAGGCCCCCGAGGAGAACCGGTGCGGTCAGTACCACGACGAGGACAGCACCCAGGCTCGGCGAGATCCCTCCGGCCCCTTGGAGGGAGGCGGTGATGGCGTTGGCCTGCACCATGGGCATGACCAGTCCGTTGGCGATGAGGAAGACGATGGCGAACACGGCGCCCAGGATCGGCAGCCGCAGTCCGCGGGAGATGTAGTAAGCGGGGCCGCCGCGGTAGGTTCCGTCCGCACGGCGCACCTTGAACAGCTGGGCAAGAGTCGCCTCGCTGAAGGCGGTGGCGGTCCCCAGGATCGCCACGAGCCACATCCACAGCACGGCGCCGGGGCCCCCCATGATCAGTGCCAGCGCCACCCCGACGATGTTGCCGGTTCCCACCCGGCAGGCCAGTCCGACGGCGAAGGCCTGGAAGGAGGTGATTCCACCGTGCCGCCCGTCGCGGGATCCCGCCACCGAGGCGGCGATGGCATTGGCGTGCCGCAGCTGGACGGCCCGGGTTCGGACTGTGAAGAAGATTCCGACTCCTACCAGCAGCCACATGAGGACCCAGGAGAAGAGCAGGTCGGAGGTGGTGGACAGGACGGTATCGATCTGCTCCGTCCACGAGGCGTGCGCCATTGCAGTCATCGCGATCAGCCCCGTCTTGCTGCGTCGTCGGGCTCCCAGACGCCAGGAACAACGTCTCCGGGCAGGAGGGAGTTACCGTGACCGACGAAGGTCGGTTCGGTGATGCCCCGGGCTCGCTGGGCCTCGAAGTCCCGCAGGGCTCCGATGACCCAGGGGGCCAGGCGGATGATGACGACGAGGTTGAGCACGCCCAGCAGTCCCAGGGCGATGTCGGTCAGGGCCCAGACGATGGGCAGGGTCAGGACGGTGCCGCCGAAGGCCGCCGCGGTCAGGAGGATCCCGAAGACCTGCTCGGACCGACGCTCTCCGCCCAGGAAGTTGACGTTGACCTGGGCGTAGGAGTAGCAGCCCAGCACCGTGGAGAAGACCAGGACGAAGATGAGCACCACCATGGGCCAGGTGGTCCAGGCGCCCAGGTGCTCGGCAACGGCCTGCTGGGTGAGAATCGCGCCGACCAGGGAGTCGTCACCAGGATGGTAGGTGTCGGTGGCCAGCAGGATGAGCAGGCCGGTGGCCGTGCACACGAGGATCGTGTCGACGAAGACGCCGAAGGACTGGATGAGTCCCTGACGCACGGGGTGGGCGACGGTCGCGGTGCCTGCGGCGTTCGGGACCGTACCGAGACCGGCCTCGTTGGAGAACAGACCGCGGCGCACACCGTTGAGCAGCGCTGCGAGGACTCCTCCGGCAGCGCCGAAGAAGGCCTGGTTGAGGCCGAAGGCCCCTTCAAAAATGCTCACAAGGACCTCGAGAAGCTTGTCCGCGTTAAGGACGATGACCACCACGGCCATGAGCACGTAGGCCAGCGCCATGACGGGAGCGAGCCACTCCGCGACGCGGGCCACGAGCCGGACTCCCCCCAGGACCACCGGCGCGGTCAGCAGAACGAGGAAGACCCCGACCACCCAGCCCGAGACGCTGGGGACGGTGGCCGTGATGACCTGGGCCAGTGAGTTCGTCTGCACCATGACCACGGTGACGCCGACCGAGACGATGCATATGACGGCGAAGATCCTGCTCCACAGAGCCGATCCCAAACCGTTCTTGATGTAGTAGGCGGGGCCCCCGCGGAAGGTGAAGTCCCGACCGCGCTCCTTGAAGATCTGGGCGAGAGTGGACTCCACGAAGCTGGTCGCCATGCCGATGAGCGCTACGACCCACATCCAGAACAGGGAACCGGGGCCACCGGCCACAACGGCCAGGGCGACGCCGGCGATATTGCCGATGCCGACTCGGGCGGCCAGCCCCACCGCGAAGGCCTGGAAGGAGGAGATGCCTCCTTGGGCACCTGAGCGCGACCCGGACAACGAGTTGATCATGGTGCCGAAGTGGCGCAGCTGGACCAGGCGGGTGCGTGTGGTCAGGTAGAGACCGGCCAGGATGAGCAGGGCGGCAAGAAGATAGGTGTAGAAGAAGTCGTCGACGGAGTTGAGCAGGTTCTCGATACTGGTGAGGTTCATGCGTCGGCTCCTGTCGAGGCGGCTGGCTGGCTGCTGGCCGAAGTGGCTGCGGGAACAACGTCGGCGGCGGTTCCGTCCGCCTCGGCCAGGCTGGCTCTCTCACCGGTCCAGACGTCACCGGGAAGGTCACCCGGTAGGTAGGGGTTGCCCACGCCGATGAACAGGGGGGCGTTTCTTCCAGCCGCGCGCTGGGCGTCCCAGTCCCTCAGCGCACCTACGCCCCAGCGGGCGAGCCAGACGAGGGCGATCAGGTTGGTCAGGGTCATGACGGCCATGGTGATGTCGACGGTGTTCCACACGACGGTCAGGGTGGCGAGGGCCCCCAGCCCGGTGGAGACCACCGAGACGAGCCGGGGCAGCCAGCGCCACACGGGTCGCTCGGAGATGAAGGTCATGGAGACCTCGGAGTAGGTGGCCGCGGCGATGATGGAGGAGAAGGCCAGGACAAAGATGACGATGGCCATGGGCACGGCGGTCCAGCTGCCGAGGGTGGCGGCGACGGCGTCGGAGGTCAAGCTCCCCGCGGCGTTGGGGGTCAGCTTGCCGGCCTCGACGAGGGCAGGGCTGTAGACACCGGAGACCAGGATGATGAAGGCGGTCGCGGTGCACACGATGATGGTGTCGACGAAGACGCCAAGGGACTGGATGAGTCCCTGCTGGACGGGGTGGGCGACGGTAGCGGTGGCAGCGGCGAAGGGGGCGGTGCCCTGTCCGGCCTCATTGGAGAACAGGCCGCGGCGGGTTCCGTTGGTCAGGGCGGCAACGATGCCTCCGGTCACCCCTCCGGCGAAGGGAGCGGGGCCGAAGGCCGAGGAGATGATGCCGGCCAGAAGCCCTGGAAGCTGAGTGATGTGAAGAGCGACGATGACAACGGCCATGACCACGTAGACCAGGGCCATGATCGGTGCCATCCACTCGGTGACGCGGGCGACCCGGCGCACCCCGCCCAGGATGACGAGGGCGGAGAGCCCCACCAGGACCGCAGCGGCGACGCTCGGGGGCAGGTTCAGAGGGGAGCCCGGGCCGATGACGCCGGCGACGGCGTTGGACTGGACCATGATGATGGAGAAGCCGCAGGTGAAGATCGTCAGCCCCGCGAAGACGACGCCCAGGGCCCGGCTACGCAGTCCTCGCGCCATGTAGTAGGCGGGACCGCCGCGGAAGGAGCCGTCGGTGTGGCGGACCTTGAACATCTGGGCCAGGGTCGCCTCGAAGAAGGCGGTGGCCATGCCGACCAGGGCGACGACCCACATCCAGAAGATCGCACCGGGGCCGCCCAGGATGAGCGCCGCGGCCACTCCGAAGACGTTACCGATGCCCACGCGGGCGGCCAAGGAGATTGTGAAGGCCTGGAAGGAGGAGATACCTCCTTGGGCTCCGGAACGCGATCCGACCACCTGGCGGAACATGTCCGGCAGACGACGCAGCTGGACACCTCGAGTGCGGACAGTCAGCAGGATCCCGGTACCGACGAGCACCCACATGGTGATGTGGAGCGTGATCCAGTCCGAGACCGCCTCGAGCTGAGCGGCGAGGGCTTCCATGGGAGATTCGGCCTTTCACGGTGTCACGACAGGTGGGGACGGCCCGCATGCTCTCATGAATCGGCACCCGGAACATAGTGCGGTCGTTCCTCAGGACGCGGGCGCGGGGATTCATCATTCTCCTGGGACAGCGACTGGACGGAGGGGAAGCTCCCAGCATGCCATAGGTCGGCTGCGTACCCTTCGTACCCTCATGAGACGATGACGCCGTGACCTCCCAGACCGCTCCGGCCCTCAACGCGATGCTCGACGCCCTCATCCCGGCTGACGATCCCGAGCGCGTCCCCGAGCCCGAGGAGGTCTACCTGGCGTTCTCGGACTGGGCGGAGACGACCGGCCGCCCCCTCTACCCGCACCAGGACGAGGCGCTGTCGGAGATCCTGGAGGGCCGCCACGTCATCGCCGCCACCCCGACGGGTTCGGGCAAGTCGATGATCGCGCTGGCCGCCCACACCGTCTCCCTGGCCCGTGGGGGACGCTCTTACTACACGGCGCCGCTCAAGGCCCTGGTCAGTGAGAAGTTCTTCGAGCTGGTGCGCCTGTTCGGGGCGGACAACGTCGGCATGGTCACCGGGGACACCTCCATCAACGCCGCCGCCCCGATCATCTGCTGCACCGCGGAGATCCTGGCCAACCAGTCCCTGCGCGAGGGCCAGGACATGGACGTGGACTGCGTCATCATGGACGAGTTCCACTACTACGCCGACCCGCAGCGCGGCTGGGCCTGGCAGGTGCCCCTCCTGGAGCTGCCCCAGGCGCAGATGGTGCTGCTGTCGGCGACGCTGGGCGACGTCTCCTTCTTCGTTCGGGACCTGCGCGAGCGCACGGGCCGCGAGGTCGCCGTCGTCGACGACGCCGTGAGGCCGGTCCCCCTGGAGATGGAGTACGTCGTCGAGCCGATCGGTGAGCTGCTTCAGCGACTGGTGGGGCAGGACAAGGCACCGGTCTACGTCGTCCACTTCTCCCAGAAGGAGGCGGTGGAGCGGGCCACCTCCCTGCTGAGCGTGGACCTGGTGCCCAGGTCCCGCAAGGCCGAGGTGGTGGAGGCACTCGGCGACTTCCGCTTCGGCGGCGGTTTCGGGGCCACGCTCTCTCGGCTGCTGCGCGCCGGGATCGGCGTGCACCACGCGGGCATGCTGCCGCGCTACCGGCGGCTGGTGGAGCGACTGGCCCGCGAAGGGCTGCTGTCCGTCATCTGCGGAACGGACACGCTCGGGGTCGGGATCAACGTACCGATCCGCTCGGTGGTCATGACCTCGCTGGTGAAGTTCGACGGCTCCAAGGAGCGTCACCTCACCGCTCGCGAGTTCCACCAGATCGCCGGACGGGCGGGGCGCGCCGGTTTCGACACCCGCGGCTACGTCGTCGTCCAGGCACCCGAGCACGTCATCGAGAACGCCAAGGCGCTGGCCAAGGCCGGCGACGACGAGCGCAAGCGCCGCAAGATCGTGCGCAAGAAGGCCCCTGAGGGGCGCGTCAACTGGACGGACAAGACCTTCGAGCGGCTGCGCGACGCGGCCCCGGAGACGTTGACCAGCCAGTTCCAGGTCACCACCACCATGGTGCTGAACCTCATGGAGCGCGACGGCGACCCGGTGGCGGCGATGGCGGATCTCCTGGAGCGCGCCCACGAGCCCGCGGCACAGCGACGCCGACACGTGCGCCGCGCCTTGGAGATCTACCTGTCCCTGCGCACGGCGGGAGTCCTCACGCACGTCTCCAGCGCCCAGGCCGCCGCCGACGGGCGCCCCCGGCTCCGGCTGGCCGTGGACCTGCCGGCCGACTTCGCCCTCAACCAGCCCCTGGCGCCCTTCGCCCTGGCGGCCATGGACCTGCTCAACGTGGAGGCCCCGGAGCACACGGTCGACGTCGTCAGCGTCGTCGAGGCCACCCTGGACGATCCGCGTCCGCTGCTCTACGCCCAGCAGCGTGCCGCCCGCGGCGAGGCGATCGCCGCGATGAAGGCCGAGGGTATGGACTACGAGGAGCGCATGGCCGCTCTGGAGGAGATCACCTGGCCTCAGCCGTTGTCCGAGCTGCTCACTCCTGCCCTGGAGATGTACAAGCAGGCAAACCCGTGGATCGCCGAGCACGAGCTGGCACCGAAGTCGGTGGTGCGCGAGATGGTGGAGAACGCGATGACCTTCTCCGACCTCATCTCCCGCTACGACCTGGGACGCAGCGAGGGCGTGGTGCTGCGCTACCTCACCGACGCCTACCGGGCGCTGCGCCAGGTCGTGCCCGAGGAGCACCGCACCCCCGAGGTGCCCGAGCTCATCGACTGGTTGGGGGCGCTCGTGCGCGCCGTCGACTCCTCCCTGCTCGACGAGTGGGAGGCGCTCGGCCAGGCCCAGGCGGGCAGGGCGGGAGATGTCGCCGGCCTGCTGGAGGGAGACCGTCCCGGTGCGGACGACTCGGCCGGGGTGGAGCGGGCCTTCGGCGCGGGCGAGGACGGGGCAGTCGCCTTCACTCGCAACCGTCACGCCTTCCGGGTCGCGGTACGACGGGAGATGTTCCGGCGCGTGGAGCTCATGGCGCGCGACGACGTCGAGGCCCTGGGCCATCTGGACGCCTCCTCCGGCTGGGGCGAGGACCGCTGGGACGAGGCGCTGGGGCGCTACTGGGACGAGTACGACTGGATCGGCACGGACACCTCGGCCCGGGCGATCTCGCTGGCACCGCTCGACGAGGCCCCCGACGAGACGGCTCTGGCCGCCGCCGGGGTCAGCGAGCGCCTGCGCGAGGCCCTGGCGACCTCCGGCAGGCAGGTGTGGCTGGCCACGCAGGTCCTGGAGGACCCCGACGGCGACCATGACTGGCGGCTGACCGCGCTGGTGGACCTGGCCGAGTGCGACCGGGACGAGCGCGCGGTCATCCACCTGCTGTCCGTGGGTCCGCAGCAGGGTTAGTCCGCCTCGTCGGTGTCTGAGTCGGGCTTCACCGGCTGGCGCAGGACGGTCTTCATCTTCTCCGGCGCCACGCGCCTGGGGTCGCTGAGGTAGATCTCGTGGTGGGGCCCGTTCCAGGTGAGTCCGAGGCGCGGCATGACCTCGTCGTGCAAACGCGCCAGAGTGGGGGCCTCGTCGTCGTAGGTGCCCACGTGAAGGATCTGCAGCGACCTGCCCTCGGTCAGAGGGAGCTCCTTGAGAGCGGCGATGGGAAGGTCGGGCTTCTTGCATGCGGCCTGTCCAAGACCGTCGACGATGTCCTGCGATGAGACCGCGTCGGGCAGAGGGATCATCATGGTCCAGTCCCACTCCCCCTTGTCGCGGGCGACGAAGGCGGAGTCGTCGGCACTCGTCCACAGTCCCTCGAGAGGACCGACGACGAAGTCGTCACCGGTGCGCTTCTTGAGGGCGGAGCGGATCGCATAGGCGCCCGCGTACAGGGCCTGGATCGCGATGGCGTAGGCCGGCGAGGTGTTGGGGTCGCCGTGACCGTCAATGGCCAGGTAGATCATGGCCGGCACGTCCACCTCCGTGAAGTCGGCCCTTCCCGGCAGGTAGAGATCCTTGCGGTCCTTCTTGATATCAGTCCTCATCAGTGTCTGCTCTCCTTGAGAAGGGATCGGGTCCAGGCGAGATCCGCTTCCTGACGCAGGATCTCGTAGTCGAAGATGGCCAGGGCGTGCTCCTCATCGACCTGAGCGCGCAGCCTGCGCAGCTCATCGAGCCTCTCGAGGAGTGCCTCGGCACGCTGGGCAAGGGCGACCACGAACTCGGGTTCATCGAGCCTGGCATAGGCATTGAGCGCCGGGAGCACACCGGCGGTGGGTGGAGCCGGGGCGAGAACACGCTCATCGGCTGCCTTGCTCAGCTCACTGTGCCCGGTGCCGGTCACACGGAAGACGGTGCGACGCCCCGTGGACCCCTCGTCGGGCTCGACGAGTCCCCGTTCCGCCAGGCGTTTGAGGACGTAGTAGACGGATGAGAAGGCCAAGGAGGTCCACTGACGGTAACCGCGCTGCTCGATGACCCGGTCGAGGTCGTAGCCATGGCGCGGCTGCTCGGCAAGGAGCGAGAGGACAACGATGTCGGCGTCGGAGAGCATGCCGTTACTCTAGCACTAGAGTAACGGCATGCAAGACAGCCGCCGGGCTGATTCACCGGACCGGCGACGCCGGAGGGCTCGCAGCTACATACGGACCGCGTGGGCGAGCTCGCGGACCTGAGCCGGACGGGTACGGCAGCAGCCGCCGACGAGCCGGGCTCCGGCGGCGATCCAGGAGGGTGCCAGCTCCACGAGCCCGCCCTCCTCGCCCGCTGACCGCCAGCTCTTGGTCACCGGGTCGTAGAGCTCACCGGCATTGGGGTAGGCCACCAGCGGTTTGTCCGTCGCCGCACGCAGCACCGGCAGCGCTCGGCCGACGACGTCGGGGGCCGCGCAGTTGATGCCGACAGCGACAACCATCCCCTCCTGCGCCGCCCAGGCCGCTGCCTCGGCCAGCGGCGTGCCATCAGCCAGACGGGTGCCGTCGGAGCGCACCTGGAAGGAGACCCAGCACTCGGCCTGAGGAGCGAGGCCCTTCACCATGGCGAGGAGCGCCTGCGCCTCGTCCAGACGCGGAAGCGTCTCCAGGGCGAACAGGTCGACCCCCTCCCCCACCAGCACCTCGATGCGGGGCAGATGGACCTCCCGGAAACCGGGGTCCTCGGGGATGTCGATGTCGTAGGCGCCGGTGTACTCACTGCCATCAGCCAGATAGGCGCCATAAGGTCCGAGCCCTCCGGCTACGAGCACCGGCTCCTCGGGATGCTCCGTCTCGAAGCGATGGGCCGCTTCCTTGGCCAGACGAACACCGGCCGCGATGACCTCCCTCGCGCCAGCGTCGTCCTCCCCGGACCGGATCAGTGCCGGGAGCGTCGCCTGGTAGGTGTTGGTCGTGATGACACGAGCTCCGGCACCCAGATAGTCGGCGTGGACCTCGCGCACGACGTCGGGCGCCGCGGTGAGCGCAAGCGCCGACCACAGCGCGTTGCGAGTATCGACCCCACGGGCGTCGAGCTCGGTGCCCATCGCCCCGTCCAGAACGACCGGACCTCGCGCCAGCAGATCAGACAACCGAGCCGGTTCACGCCCGAAGGACGTGGCGGATACCGAGAACGTTCGCATTGCGACACGGTATCGGATGGCTCGAGGCGGCACCGGTAGCGTCTCAGGTATGGACCCGGTTGCACATTCCCGTGAGCCTGCCGCCCCTTCGGCGACCTCACCCGCCTCTCCCCCTCGGTCCCAGCACGGCGGCCCCGACGGCCAGGGACGTGTCACCGCGCTGGAACGCCGCATGAACCGACGCCACCTCATGATGATCAGCTTCGGCGGGGTCATCGGCACGGGCCTGTTCCTCTCGACTGGCAACACGATCCACCAAGCCGGCCCCCTGGGGACCGTGCTGGCCTACTCCATCGGCGCCGTCATCGTCTACCTGGTCATGCTGTGCCTGGGAGAGCTGAGCGTTGCGATGCCCTTCACCGGCGCCTTCCACGTCTACGCCCGCCAGTACCTGGGACCCGCCACGGGTTTCGTCACCGCCATCCTGTACTGGCTCACGTGGACGGTAGCCCTGGGAAGCGAGCTCACCGGCGCGGCGATGATCATGTACGGCTGGTTCCCGGGCGTTCCCGTATGGGTGTGGGCGGCTACCTTCATCATCCTGGTCCTCGTGCTCAACATGGCCTCCGTCAAGGTCTTCGCCGAGGCGGAGACCGTGCTGTCCGGGATCAAGGTGGCGGCGATCATCATATTCATCGCTCTGGGCACGGCCGCGATCATCGGGCTGCTGCCCTACGAGGGGCACCGCTCGTTCCTGGGGCTGACGAACCTGTACCGGGACGGCCTCTTCCCCAACGGCTTCGGCGCGGTATTCACCACGATCCTGGCCGTCAACTTCGCTTTCTCCGGCACCGAGCTCATCGGCATTACCGCCGGAGAGGTCGAGGACCCGGGCACTACCATTCCTCGCGCGATCCGGGCGACCCTGGCCCGCCTGGCCATCTTCTTCATCGGCTCGATCATCGTCATCGCAGCACTGATCCCGTGGGAGAAGGCCGGGGTCGAGGAGAGCCCCTTCGTGACGGTCCTGTCCAGAATCGGTGTGCCCTACGCCGGGGACCTCATGAATATCGTCATCCTGGCCGCCATCCTGTCGGCGGCGAACTCAGGGCTCTATGCCTCGACCCGCATGCTGTGGTCCTTGGCCAATGAGGGCACCCTGCCCACGGTCCTGGCCCGCACCAACCGCTACGGGGTACCCGCACTGGCAATGGGCCTGTCCATGGTCGGCGGACTGGCCTCACTGCTGACCTCGGCCTATGCGGCCTCCACGGTCTATCTGGTCCTTGTGTCCGTCTCCGGTCTCGCCGTCGTCCTGGTGTGGGCGGTCATCGCCGCATGCCACCTGTCCTTCCGACGGCGCTGGCTCGCCAAGGACCGCAGCCTTGAGGACCTGGCCTACCGGGCTCCCGGGTATCCGTGGGTCTCAATCGCCGCACTGGGACTGTCGACAGCCTCGTGCCTGCTCATCGTCTTCGACCCTGAGCAGCGCGGCGGCCTGGCGATCACCACCGTCTTCCTCGTGGTCTGCTACGTGGGCTACTGGGTAGCCAACCGCCGCATCAGCCTCTGAGACCTGCTAGCGAGCACGGCGCCGATGAGGCATTAGCGGGTCTCGACGATCTGCTTGCCGAAGGGAAAGCAGGTGACGGGGATCAGCTTGATATTCGCCACCGCCAGCGGGATCCCGATGATGGTGATGGCCTGCGCTGCGGCGGTGGTGACGTGACCGATGGCCAGCCAGAGTCCTGCGACGAGGAACCAGACGACGTTACTGATCCCGCTCATCGCACCGGCTCCGGGCGCCGGAACCACCTCACGCCCGAATGGCCACAGGACGTAGGCGGCGATACGGAAGGAGGCGACACCTGCGGGGATCGTGATAACGAGGAGACAGGCGATCAGACCGAAGAAGACGTATCCGAGGAAGAGCCAGAACCCACCGAAGACGACCCAGATGATGTTGAGCAACGTGCGCATGGCACCTATCTACCACACCCGGGTGTCTCGAGGCGTCCGCGCTCAGAGGCGGTCACCAGAAGATGCGCTGGGCGATGGCGTCGGCGAAGTTGTCCAGCGCCTCCGGAGCCGCTCCCAGGTAGAGGCCCGCGTCGATCAGTGAGACCTCCATGAGGTAGAAGCCGCCCTGACCGTCCCCGACGACGTCGACACGGTTGAACAGGAGCTGCATGTCGCGACCGGAGACCTCCTTGATGAGCGTGTGGATGGCCTTGCGCACGCGCTCACCCCAGAGCCACTCCTGCTCGCTGGGCTCCCGCGCTGTCACGATCTCCTCGTGGATCTGATCGGTCGACTTGAAGGACGGGTGGAGCATCGGTGCCTTCTCCACGGCGTGGGACAGCACTCCGTTGAAGTAGACCAGCGAGACCTCGCCCTTGCGGTCGACCTCCTCGAGGTAGCGCTGCACCATGACGGTACGTCCACGGCGCAGGTGGTGCATCGCGTCATTGATCGCCGCCGACCGGGAGGAGGCATCGGTCGCGGTGTAACGCCCCGTGCCACGCCCGCCCGAGGAGATAGCCGGCTTGACGACGAAGTCTCCGTGCGCCGGGAAACGCGTATGAACCTGGTGCTTGGAGTAGCCGGCCTCCGGCTCCAGCCAGGTCGTTGGAATCATGGGGACCCCCCACTCGCTCAGTCGAGAGAGGTAGTGCTTGTCCGAGTTCCAGGTGACGACGTCGGCATGGTTGGCCAGCCTGGGCACCGACCGGGCCCACTGAAGGAAGCCGGAGTAGTTGCCCTTCGTGGCGTAGTCGCGGACGCTGCGTAGTACGACGGTCCCCGCCTGGCCCCAGTCGACACCGGGATCGTTCCACACGGCGACCCGAGGCTCGATGCCACGCGCACGCAGAGCGTCAGGCAGGCCGCGGTCATCATCGTCAAGGTCCGGGAAGTCTGCGCAGGTAGCCAGCGTCACGATCGGGTCGCTCATGCGGCCCACGCTACCGCGCACGGCACGACGGTGAGAGTCGCAGGCGTGTGATACTGAACCGCCCCGCACCAGTACAACGAAGTACACCTCCTGGCGGGGAGACGGGGAGGATTGATGGGCCGCACACGGACAGGTGGCACAATGCATGAGGTGACCCCAGAACCTCGCAAGCCTCTCAGTACCGCCAACCGGCGCTACTGGGCGTCGATGGTCGCTATCACCGTCACGACCTTCCTCACCGCGGGACTGGCCGGAGGAGCGGTCTCGCTGCTCACCGGCGCACCCACAGGTCGCAGCAGCCTATGGGCGGGCGCGGTGATCGCCCTGGTGATGCTGGCGGGATGGAGCACTGCAGCTCGCGTGCGCGACCGCAAGAAGCTCGACCTTCCACTGTGGCACCGGCTCGACGAGGAGCAGGAGGCCACCCTCAAGCAGTACCGCCAGTGGTCACGCACGGGGCGCCTCCAGGATCCCGAGGACCAGTCGCAGTCCTGAGTACCGCCCAACGCCCCCCCCACCACCCTTGAGACTTGCCACACAAACAGCCCGTTTCGCGGATTCCGGCTGGACGCCCCCCTCCTCCATCCGTAAAGTATTCCTCCGTCGCCCAGCGAACCACGTCAAATGACATCGTTGTGGTGAAGCACCGCTAGCTCAATTGGCAGAGCAGCTGACTCTTAATCAGCGGGTTCAGGGTTCAAGTCCCTGGCGGTGTACGAGTCTCCCGGCCCATCAGGCTGGAGGACGCGGCCACAAGGCCGAGCACCGCTAGCTCAATTGGCAGAGCAGCTGACTCTTAATCAGCGGGTTCAGGGTTCAAGTCCCTGGCGGTGTACCACGAGGGGCGTGCGCTCCGGCCGGAATGACTCCGCTGGCACAGCAGCACGTGGATATCGCGGTCAGATGACAACCTCCTCCCGCATGACTGAGAAGTCCTCAGAATGCCACCGTCTCATCGGCTTTCGCGCCCTCGTGACCACACCACGGTCTGCAGCGGGCCAACCATCCGCGGCACCGGAAGTCTTTATCCGCAGCATGCCGGCGTTGCAGGTACTTACCTGCTCTCACGCACGCTGCTGCCCGGCCCCACCGGGCCGACGACGTCGAAGGAAGTTGAGGGAATACGCATGACACACGACATCCACACCATGAACACCCTGGTCACCGAGCCGGCGACCACTGGCACCTCGGCCGAAGAGGCGGCCAACCGTGAGCTCTTCGCCGCACGTGCCGAGCTCGCCTCTTTAGGAGCAGCGGCCTCGCCCTCCCGGCTTGAGCGGGCTCTCGAGCGTCTGGAGGCTGCCCAGAGGGCATCACAGCAGTCCCTCTCCCAGGCCGCCTGAGCAGGGTCGCAGCATCAGATCAGGACCACGAAGCCGATGTGGTCAACGTCTGCCAGATCACGAAAGTAAGTCGCCAAATCCACTGCCGCAGGTGCCGTCGGCGATGCGAGGATGAGCATATCCGCCAGGAACCCGAGGAGGACCTATGCCCCAGCTCGCAGCCGGTGATCGCGCCCCTGAGTTCGTCCTGCCCGACCAGGACGGCCGTATCGTGTCCCTCGAAGACCTTCGTGCCAGCACGGACAAGGGCGTCATCGTCTACTTCTACCCCAAGGCCTGCACTCCGGGCTGCACCAAGGAGGCGTGCGACTTCAGAGACTCCTTGGAGGGGCTGAAGGCGGCCGGCTACACCGTCGTCGGGATCTCCCCCGATCCCGTGACCGCTCAGGCCAAGTTCGCCAGCCGCCACGACCTGCCCTTCCCCCTGTTGTCGGACGCCGATCACACCGTCATGGAGGCCTGGGGCGTGTGGGGCGAGAAGAAGAACTACGGAAAGGTCTACACCGGCGTCATCCGCTCAACCGTGGTGGTGGCACCCGACGGGACTGTGGCGCTGGCCCAGTACAACGTCCGTGCCACTGGGCACGTCAAGCGGCTGCTTACCACACTTGGTGTGGACTGAGCGCATCTCCGGGGACGTTCCCTTGGGTCCTCCTGCGCCCAGGCCCTGTCGACCAGAGCGCGCCCGAGAGGCCTTCGGGTTCTGCCATCGGCACAGAAGTCGGTAGAGTAGGCGCGACACAGCGCGAGTGGCGGAATTGGTAGACGCCCCAGGTTTAGGTCCTGGTGCCTTCGGGCGTGAGGGTTCGAATCCCTTCTCGCGTACAGATCTCAGTTCCCGACGCCGACAGGGGCTGCGGGCTCTTGCAGGCAGATTTGTCTCCTTGGTCGGTTCTGACGCCTGCCGCTTCCCCGACCTGATCCGAGGCATCGATGAAAGAGAACTCATTCAATCAGGACACTCCCGCTTTCGATGCCGTGCTGGCGCAGACGATCGCCAGACACTTCCGAGGCGCCACGGCCGAGGCCATCGACGGCGGCCAGACGGTCCGGTTGAGTGACGGCCTTCCCGTCATCGAGTGCTTCATCGATGAGATACAGGACCACAAGCCATATGGCGCATTCGTCTTCCTTCAGATCAGCGGAGGCGCCTTCGGGGACAGACGGGTCCTGGTGACGGCCAGCGGCTACGGCTCCAGTCAGCTGGAGTCGGTTGTCGCAGCCGGGTGCAACTGGGCCTGCGCCTTCGGCCCCGCCCTTCTGACCGGAATCGGCCGCCCGGACCTCATCGATTCCGATAATCCCGACGTCGAGCAGTTCGAGACCACGGTGGGAGGCAGACGTTACCGGGTGACCACCGGTCATCTCGACCGCGGCATGAATATGCCGATCGAGGAGGTGACGGCTTATCGCCGGCGGCTGGGCGGGCCTCGCGCCCTGACCGACCGGGTACTCGCCAGCCCTCTGATTCCCGCCACTCGTTCCAATGAGGCAGTGGCACTGGGCTGCTACGCGGCGATCGGCCCATTCTCGACCACCGAGCTCAAGCTCGCCGGCGCCGACTGGCCGGCGGGACTCAGCATCCTGGACGCGATCCCGCCCGAGCCCGGCGGCCACCGCATGCTCCGGGAGTGGTCAGTGCTCATGCCCTTGGAACCCGCTCCGCCCCTCACCAGGGACGGGCTCCAGCACACCCTCGACCTCATCGCGGCCACCTCGTACGATCCCGGCAGCGAAGCCGGCTGGCTCGGCAGCCGCCACCACGGCATGAAGCTGGGGCCGCCGCACCTTCCTTCAGGGCTCTCGCTTCCAGAGGATCTGCGCTGGTTCCTCAGCACCATCGCCGGCTCTGGCGCGGGCCCCGGCTACGGGTTGGACATCTTCCCGGCCGACGACGGGGGCATCCACCTCGCCGATGCCGGTTGCGGCGCCGAGTGGCGTATGAGCCCCTACGACGGCAGCGTCTGGTTGGACTCGCGGGCCTGCGACGACGGTTTCGCCCGCGTGGCCCCGAGCTTCATCTCCTGGTACGAGGCCTGGCTCGATCACGCCATCCGCGGCGGCGGGCCGTTCGCGCAGTGGTCCTACCAGGTCGATGCCGCCTACAAGATGCTTGAGCAGAGTGCCGCCGAGTACGGCGTCGAGCGACTCCCCGAGACTGTCACCCGGGTGAAGATCCAGACCCCGACCAAGGCCTTCGGCCCCTGTCACTCCTGCCAGCTCGTCTACGCCCGGTGCGGCGTACCGGAGTCGGTCTTCGTCACCGCCCCGTCCCCGGCGCCCTGAGTTACCTCAAACGCACCCAGCAGGGACGCACAGGCACGGATGGCTCGACAAGCGGGGAACACTCCCGCTGCAGCCGCCGAACGGACTAGGCACGCCCCGGTGCACTGTAGTGCTGGTGGGCCTGCTGGAGCAGGGCCAGCAACTCCTCTTTCCCTCCTTGCAACGTGCCCGGAAGGTAGACGCGCCCTTCTCTGAGGGTCCCACGATCCGCGACCTCGTTGACCTGCTGGCTCAGCTGAGGGGTGGCGGAGTCGTGGCTGCGCATCTGCTGCCCCAGTGGCGTCAGGACGTATCCAACCACCAGTTGCGCTCGTGCACCGCCGCCGGGGCTGATCTCTTCGCCGAAGAACTCAGCGATATCTGTCCAGCGCGCCGACTCGCTAACGCTGTAGGACTGACCGGAGCGCCGTTCCAGACGTACGCCTTCAGACGTGACTATCAGCCGGCTTCGACGAAGGAATTTCCTGACGATGGCTGGGATGCCGATGACTCCGAAGAATCCGATGGAAGCGATACCGGCGAGCATGTAGAGAAGCGGTGAACTCGACTGATTTGCGATCAGAATGATCACGACCCCCACTACAGTGAAGGCGACGCAGCCCAGAAGACTTCCCCATAGACGGAGGGGAGACTCCGGGATGACCAACATCCCAGTGGTACGCAGCTGCTCGTTCTGTTGGCTTACGTGATCAGCATCGATCCCCATGATTCGTCCACTCCTTTGTTACGCGAGATCATCGAAGTTCAAATTCACCCTACGATGGAGCACGCGGACGGGTACAGGGGAACAACTCCCCAATCCCGATTACGCCTCGGTGCCGGAAGAGGCCCTCCCATATACCGACCGATCTATCCTCTGAACACGAACTTCTTTAAACGACCAGTACAGAGCTCATCCACATACCCATGTCGGTCTCTCGATAGAATTATTCCTCGTGCTGGACGACCTCGAAACCGAGGACCTCCACGCTCATACCACGGCGCTTATCGTCCTCGTGGCCGCCGGCGGGCCGCGCGGACTGCCAGCGCTCGTAGTCCTCACGCGTGTCCCACCGGGTCACCACGAAGTAGCGGTCCTCACCGATCACCGGACGCAGCAGCTCGAAACTCTGGAAGCCCTGCGAGGCGTCAACCCCCCGCTTACGCGCAGCGAACCGCTTCTCAATCTCGGCCTGCGCTCCCTCGGGGAAGGTCAGTGCGGTGATGTTGACATAGGTCATGGTGTTCTCCTCTGTGACTCCGTGGGCTCCGGACCGGAACAGATGTCGCTCCGAACGCTACAGCCTGAGCCCGGCCTCGGACCACAGCCGCCGGCATCCCGAGGTACCGAGCCGGCTCCGAGGCCGGGCGACCGCCGGGTAGCCTGAGCCCATGACAACTGCCCCCTTTACCCGCAAGGACGGCCGCGCCGTCGACGAGCTGCGCCCCGTGACCATGACCCGCCACTGGCTCGACCACGCCGAGGGATCGGTCCTCGTGACATTCGGACGCACCCGTGTCCTGTGCGCCGCCTCCTTCACCGAGGGGGTTCCGCGCTGGCGCAAGGGCAGCGGCGAGGGCTGGGTGACCGCCGAGTACGCGATGCTGCCGCGGGCGGGCTCCGAGCGCTCCGGCCGTGAGTCCGTGCGCGGCAAGGTCGGGGGCCGCACCCACGAGATCTCCCGCCTCATCGGCCGCAGCCTGCGCGGCATCATCGATGTGTCCGCTCTGGGTGAGAACACGATCGCGCTTGACTGCGACGTCCTGCAGGCCGACGGCGGTACCCGCACCGCGGCGATCACCGGCGCCTACGTGGCCCTGGCCGACGCCGTCGCCTGGGGCACCGAGCGGGGACTCATCAAGGCCCGCTCCGGCAAGCCGGTGCTGTCCGACTCCCTGTCCGCGATCTCGGTCGGAATCATCGACGGCGTGCCCTGCCTCGACCTGCCCTACGAGGAGGACGTGCGTGCCCAGACCGATATGAACGTCGTCCAGACCGGGGACGGCCGGTTCATCGAGGTCCAGGGCACCGCCGAGCACGCCCCCTTCGACCGCTCCGAGCTGGGAGCACTGCTCGACCTGGCCGCTGCCGGCAACAGCCGGCTGGCAGCGCTCCAGCACCGAGCCCTGGCCGGTCCCAACGGCGAGCCCTTCACCGTGTCCTCATCCCAGTCCTCATCCGAGTGCGCGGAGGTCTGATCCGTGAGTGCCTCTTCAGACGCCGACGGCGCTCCCCCGCTCACGGACCGGGTTCAGGTGCCCGACGGCGCCCGTCTTGTCCTGGCCACCCACAACGCCGGCAAGCTGGCCGAGCTGCGGCAGATCCTGGAGCCGCTCGTGCCCGGGCTGGATCCCGGCTCCATCATCTCGGCCGCCTCGCTCGAGGTGACCGAGCCGGTGGAGGACGGGCTGTCCTTCGCCGACAACGCTCTGATCAAGGCCCGCGCCCTGGCCCGGACCACGGGTCTGCCGGCGGTGGCCGACGACTCGGGTCTGTGCGTTGACGTGCTGGGAGGAGCACCGGGGATCTTCTCGGCGCGCTGGAGCGGCCGGCACGGGGACGATGAGGCGAACCTCCAGCTGCTTCTGGACCAGCTGGCCGACGTCGCCGATCCGCATCGCACGGCGCGCTTCACCTGCGCCGCGGTCCTGGTTCATCCGGCCGCCGGCAGGGCACTGGAGCAGGTCACCACCATCGAGCGCTCCATGGAGGGGCGCCTGGCCCGCTCCCCTCGGGGAGAGGGAGGCTTCGGATACGACCCGATCTTCGTCCCTCTCCAGGAGGATGAGCCCGGTGGACGTGACCGCACCACCGCCCAGATGACGCCTGAGGAGAAGCACGCCATCTCCCACCGGGGACAGGCCTTCCGCGCCCT
>ERZ772973.133-NODE-133-length-47833-cov-78.3735_pt1 | contig 47833 bp, 42 predicted proteins | sample MGYA00580672_ERZ772973 | MGnify/ENA primary metagenome ERZ772973 (study PRJEB29015, sample SAMEA2737938) | human oral metagenome | biome: human oral; feature: human-associated habitat; material: dental | place: China | collected 2152 ...
TCATCGGACTGGTGGCGGCATCCGGGGTCGGAGCCCTGGCGGGGATCATCCCCGCGTTCGTGGCGGTGCGGATCCGCCCGATCGACGCGATCCGCTTCTAGCCGGATGACGCTGCCACTCGTCTGGGCGTGTCGGAGCGGTTCCCGGACCGGGGCCGGGAAGACCCGCGGTGGCCGAGTCGCGTCCAGCACGTCCGGCAGTGGAGAGGCGCCGCCCCGAACGACGGCGACGCTACGGCGACCCGGCGGAGCGGGCCCTGGGTCGGCAGTGAAGGCGGCGGGGGTCTGGTAGACTACGGGTTCGTTGGGATACCAACGATCCGCAAGTGTAAACCCCGCGCGAGCGGGGATGATCCGCGGGGCATTCTAGTGCGAGCGTGGGAGAAAATGTAAACCCCGCGCGAGCGGGGATGATCCGCCGGTGTGACCGGCAACGGGAATGTGCTCTACGTAAACCCCGCGCGAGCGGGGATGATCCTACCCCGCCACACGATGCTACGCCACGCATACCGTAAACCCCGCGCGAGCGGGGATGATCCCACACCCATGCACACGCACGCGCGCGTGATAGCGTAAACCCCGCGCGAGCGGGGATGATCCCCCGCGCCCGCCGATCCCGCCCCGGCCGTCGTGGTAAACCCCGCGCGAGCGGGGATGATCCCCAGGGAGACCACCTGAGGGAGCGTGAGGTTCTGTAAACCCCGCGCGAGCGGGGATGATCCTTCTCAGTAGGCCCAGATGTTCGCGCGCCCGTCGTAAACCCCGCGCGAGCGGGGATGATCCCAACCGTCATAGGACGCGGGAATAGCCTCGTCCGTAAACCCCGCGCGAGCGGGGATGATCCCCTCACTCACGACTGCTCACCCCCATCGACGCCGTAAACCCCGCGCGAGCGGGGATGATCCGGACCTCGGCCGGGATAGTCGGAGCCGTCATCCGTAAACCCCGCGCGAGCGGGGATGATCCCCGTTCCGTGCACGTGCCGCGAGCGCGCGCACCGTAAACCCCGCGCGAGCGGGGATGATCCCGACGGTCCCGCCCTCGCCGTCGGCCAGGACCCGTAAACCCCGCGCGAGCGGGGATGATCCTCACCGACTGGCTGAACGACCGGCCCGCCGGGGGTAAACCCCGCGCGAGCGGGGATGATCCCGGCCTGACCGTCCTGGGCGCGACGGCCACCATGTAAACCCCGCGCGAGCGGGGATGATCCCCTGGACGACCCGGTCGCCGTACGAGCCCGCCCGTAAACCCCGCGCGAGCGGGGATGATCCCGAGGCGGCCGCGCGCGGCGTCGGCGTGGCCGAGTAAACCCCGCGCGAGCGGGGATGATCCCGAGGTCGCCCCCGGGGAGGACCCCCGGGTCACGTAAACCCCGCGCGAGCGGGGATGATCCCGAGCTGCGTCCGTGGGTGACCCTGCACGGGCCGTAAACCCCGCGCGAGCGGGGATGATCCCCCGCTCCAGCATGAAGGGTCCGAACTGGATCCGTAAACCCCGCGCGAGCGGGGATGATCCGCCGGTCATGCTGTACGCGTCCTCCGGCTCCTAGTAAACCCCGCGCGAGCGGGGATGATCCCCGATCGCCTGCGCCGCCACCTCCGGATCCCAGGTAAACCCCGCGCGAGCGGGGATGATCCCCGCCGGCTCCCCATGTGGGCGCTCGCGATCATGTAAACCCCGCGCGAGCGGGGATGATCCGGCGGCGCGTCAGGGAGGCGAGGTCGCGGGGCGGTAAACCCCGCGCGAGCGGGGATGATCCGTCCGGGTGATACGGGGCCCGGATGATGAGGGTGTAAACCCCGCGCGAGCGGGGATGATCCTCACGGCCGCGCACCAGCGCAGCCCGCGCGGCGTAAACCCCGCGCGAGCGGGGATGATCCAACACCGTCTCCGGCACTCCCGAGGCGACGGACAGTAAACCCCGCGCGAGCGGGGATGATCCTGTGCAGCAGGTCGTCTGCGGGGCGGGCGAGGTGTAAACCCCGCGCGAGCGGGGATGATCCTTCGGCCCGTACAGGAAGGGGTATGAGAAGCTTGTAAACCCCGCGCGAGCGGGGATGATCCGTTCGTCCCGCCGCGGCTCGATTTTCGGGGTTCGTAAACCCCGCGCGAGCGGGGATGATCCGGGCGCATCCCCGCTCGCGCGGGGTATAAGGGTGTAAACCCCGCGCGAGCGGGGATGATCCGGTCCCGAAGTTGGGTTGGGTTGGGTTGGGGAGGTAAACCCCGCGCGAGCGGGGATGATCCGCCCCGGAGCACGGGCTCGACGAGAGGGTTCCTGTAAACCCCGCGCGAGCGGGGATGATCCGGCCCCGAACTGACCGGCGTCGGTCCAGAGGTAGTAAACCCCGCGCGAGCGGGGATGATCCGGTGGTACCTCATGAGACCACTGAGATAGACGTGTAAACCCCGCGCGAGCGGGGATGATCCCCAATCGCGAGCAGCCCGGCCAGATTCGCCACGGTAAACCCCGCGCGAGCGGGGATGATCCTTGGATGCGCTCCGGGGCGGGCTGGACCAATGAGTAAACCCCGCGCGAGCGGGGATGATCCGGCGAATCGCGACGCGGCGCGGGAGCTCGGTCTGTAAACCCCGCGCGAGCGGGGATGATCCGCACACTGGTCATCTCGAGCTCCTCGCGGGCCGGTAAACCCCGCGCGAGCGGGGATGATCCCGCGCGGGCGGCCATCGCCGCCTTCATCGACGGGTAAACCCCGCGCGAGCGGGGATGATCCTGTTCCCATTCATGAGCGCGTCGCGCACGAAACGTAAACCCCGCGCGAGCGGGGATGATCCCGCCCCGCTCGTCCATCTCAGCGGAGATGGTGGGTAAACCCCGCGCGAGCGGGGATGATCCCGCCATCGACGTCACGCACCTCGAGGATTTCCGGTAAACCCCGCGCGAGCGGGGATGATCCTTGGCGCGGGTGCGGCCCGTCAGACGGGCCAGGGTAAACCCCGCGCGAGCGGGGATGATCCCCCGGGCGCGCGAGTAGCCGCTCACAGCCGCTCGTAAACCCCGCGCGAGCGGGGATGATCCCGAGACCTCCAGCACGACGACGGTGGCGTCGGGGTAAACCCCGCGCGAGCGGGGATGATCCCCCGATGAGAATCCGCACCATCAAGCCAGAGTTGTAAACCCCGCGCGAGCGGGGATGATCCAAGTGTGGCGCTCATCGGATGACCACCGCCTTTGTAAACCCCGCGCGAGCGGGGATGATCCCTCTTCGGCGGTGATCTCACCCTTCTCCATGGCGTAAACCCCGCGCGAGCGGGGATGATCCTACCGTCGTCGCCGAGACCGGTCTCATCCCGCAGGTAAACCCCGCGCGAGCGGGGATGATCCGGCCTGCGCCGCGGTGCGGATCTTCGCCCAGCGGTAAACCCCGCGCGAGCGGGGATGATCCCTGGCCGGCCATCTCCTCATAGGTCGTCTGGAGGTAAACCCCGCGCGAGCGGGGATGATCCGGACTGCTTCGTGGCGCAGAAGTCGTACACGTCGTAAACCCCGCGCGAGCGGGGATGATCCCAGCCGTCATAGTTCTCGGGAACGGCCGCGTCGGTAAACCCCGCGCGAGCGGGGATGATCCCTTCTCGTTCATCGTCATGTCCTCGTGAGACACGTAAACCCCGCGCGAGCGGGGATGATCCCGCGCCCGGCCCTGGTCTCGATGCGCCGGGCCCGTAAACCCCGCGCGAGCGGGGATGATCCCAGCTCCCGGCGGACACCGTCCTCGGCGGCGGTGTAAACCCCGCGCGAGCGGGGATGATCCCCGGCAGGTAGCACTCCCGGTCCCAGATCCTGAGTAAACCCCGCGCGAGCGGGGATGATCCCGACGAACTTCTGAATGTAGCGCGAGTCACCGGGTAAACCCCGCGCGAGCGGGGATGATCCGCCCCGTGGTGATGATCTCGAGGACGATGGAGGGTAAACCCCGCGCGAGCGGGGATGATCCCGTCCAGGGCGGCGGTTGCGGTCATGGTCTGTTGTAAACCCCGCGCGAGCGGGGATGATCCACTCCTTCTTCAGAACGATCCTGGTCTCCCACCGTAAACCCCGCGCGAGCGGGGATGATCCGGAGCGGCTGATGGCTCTCCTGCCCTTCTCTCCGTAAACCCCGCGCGAGCGGGGATGATCCGCCCCGGCCGCACACCAGTCGCCAACACCGATGGTAAACCCCGCGCGAGCGGGGATGATCCGGGGAGGATTCCGACACGCGCCAGGGCTGCCTCGTAAACCCCGCGCGAGCGGGGATGATCCGTAGTCGGGCTGCCCGATGGCCTCTTCGTCCATGTAAACCCCGCGCGAGCGGGGATGATCCTACCCTCGGGCGAGTGCAACGGCGAAGGCCGGGTGTAAACCCCGCGCGAGCGGGGATGATCCCAAGGGCACCGCCTCCCGCCAACTGCGCGGCGGGTAAACCCCGCGCGAGCGGGGATGATCCCCATCACTACAGGAGGTGACATGGCCACCTACAGTAAACCCCGCGCGAGCGGGGATAATCCGGACCAGGTCAAATTGGAGAAGAACAAACTACCGTAAACCCCGCGCGAGCGGGGATGATCCTCCACACCGGCACCACCGGCATCGGCACCGGCCGTAAACCCCGCGCGAGCGGGGATGATCCCACGGTCTTGACCATGGTGGCGATGTTGTTCTCGTAAACCCCGCGCGAGCGGGGATGATCCGGAGGGATCGTTCCGCGAATCCCTCAAGGACGGGTAAACCCCGCGCGAGCGGGGATGATCCCGGCGTGCAGATGGATTACACGCTTCAGCATCCGGTAAACCCCGCGCGAGCGGGGATGATCCCGTCGACGCCGATGATCTTGAGGGCGTGGAGGGGTAAACCCCGCGCGAGCGGGGATGATCCGGCGCCGGCGGCGCAGGCGTGCGACGCAGGAGCGTAAACCCCGCGCGAGCGGGGATGATCCGGCCCGCGGGCGCCTGCGCCGGGAGGACGCCCCGTAAACCCCGCGCGAGCGGGGATGATCCCGCCGAGCAGCGGGCCCGGCTTGCCGGCGCTCGGTAAACCCCGCGCGAGCGGGGATGATCCGGGGCGCCTGTTCGTGGTCCTCGCCCGGGGGTCGTAAACCCCGCGCGAGCGGGGATGATCCCTGGCTCGACGACCTCGGCGAAGCCGTCACCGAGTAAACCCCGCGCGAGCGGGGATGATCCGGCGCGGGAGACGACGACCAGGGCGGACTCGGCGTAAACCCCGCGCGAGCGGGGATGATCCCGATGCGCCAGGCCAGCCAGTCGTTGCCGCCCTGTAAACCCCGCGCGAGCGGGGATGATCCTCGCGATCTCGTCGTCACGCGTGTCATAGGGAAGTAAACCCCGCGCGAGCGGGGATGATCCCAAGTCTCGGGAGCAGCACTCGCAGATGCCGTCGTAAACCCCGCGCGAGCGGGGATGATCCTTCGACCCCGTGGGCAGGCCGTGGATGAGTACCGTAAACCCCGCGCGAGCGGGGATGATCCCGGTGGAGCCCGGCACTGCGCCGGGGGATCCGCGTAAACCCCGCGCGAGCGGGGATGATCCCGTCCGGTGACGGCCAGGGCTGATCTGGATCGGGTAAACCCCGCGCGAGCGGGGATGATCCGCCCGCAGAAGTGGCAGTACTGGGTGCGCCGCGGTAAACCCCGCGCGAGCGGGGATGATCCCGACGCCGCGGCGGTTCCACAGCAGGACGATGCGTAAACACCGCGCGAGCGGGGATGATCCGTCGGCGCCGGGCTGGGCGCAGGCGAGTCTCCAGTAAACCCCGCGCGAGCGGGGATGATCCCCCCTACACCTCCGCCACCAACTTCTTCAAAGCGTAAACCCCGCGCGAGCGGGGATGATCCCCCGGGCGCGCAGGCAGGCGGCTCCCCCGCGGGGTAAACCCCGCGCGAGCGGGGATGATCCTGATCGCCTCGGCCCTGTCGGGGCCGGTGACTGGTAAACCCCGCGCGAGCGGGGATGATCCGATCCGCCGACGGGGGTTCCGTCGTCATTCCAGGTAAACCCCGCGCGAGCGGGGATGATCCGCATGTGCGCGGCTTCCTCCTCGCAGGCGCGGCGTAAACCCCGCGCGAGCGGGGATGATCCTTTCGCCGGGCCAGAAGATGAGGTAGGTGTGCCGTAAACCCCGCGCGAGCGGGGATGATCCGCCGGGGGATCCAGAGATGCTTGCGTTGCATTGGTAAACCCCGCGCGAGCGGGGATGATCCGGGCGGCCAGACGTGGGTCCTGGACCTGAAGACGTAAACCCCGCGCGAGCGGGGATGATCCCGTCCTCGGCGACCTCTTCACCTGGCTGTGGACGTAAACCCCGCGCGAGCGGGGATGATCCGGTGAACCAGTCGGCGAGCTTCTCGACGACGGGTAAACCCCGCGCGAGCGGGGATGATCCGGCGGGGCGGATCCCGCTGCTGGAGCGCGAGCAGTAAACCCCGCGCGAGCGGGGATGATCCGCGGCGGGACCAGGCTGGTGACCGGCATGAGCGGTAAACCCCGCGCGAGCGGGGATGATCCCGTCCTCGGCGACCTCTTCACCTGGCTGTGGACGTAAACCCCGCGCGAGCGGGGATGATCCCACGAGTGCGTGCCCTCCGTGGGCGCGGGCCCCGTAAACCCCGCGCGAGCGGGGATGATCCAGGCCCGGTTCGCCCTCGCCGAGGGCTCCGACTAGTAAACCCCGCGCGAGCGGGGATGATCCCTGGCGCCCCACAGAGGCGCCTTCAATTGGTGCGTAAACCCCGCGCGAGCGGGGATGATCCGACTGCCAGACAGGTCTCGATGATCCTGAGTTTGTAAACCCCGCGCGAGCGGGGATGATCCCGGTCTCCTCAGGTACAACTGAGACCTTCGCTCGTAAACCCCGCGCGAGCGGGGATGATCCGGAGATGCCGCCCGGACCGGCGCGAACCCTCGAAGGTTATTCTGGGTGTGTCCTGGGTCATTTCCGGGAGGCGATATGATGATGGCCCGCCCCCGTGGGGTATCATGGGCGTGGAAGATATATCCCCATGACCCCGGAAGGAGTGGGCCATCATGATGAACCGATGACGGGTTCGACGGGCTGCTCGCCTGGCTGCGCGAGGAGGGTGTCGAGGGTTATCCGCCGATCCTGGGCCTGTCCGGGTCTCTGAGGGCGACTTCGATGTACCTGCGTCAGAACATCGTGCAGGCGGTGATCGGAGAGATCCTGGGCGTGTCGCAGCCCACTGTTTCGCGGGCCATCAAGGCCCTGACGGAGGCGCTCTCCCGGACCCCGGTGGTCCTTCTGCTCACCGCGGAGGAGGTGCCCCGGGACTGCGACTACGTGGTGGACGGCACCCTCTTCCCCTGCCCGGACTGGCGCAGGCGCCGCGATCTGTGGTCGGTCAAGCACAGACGCGCGGGCATGAACGACCCTGATCCTGGTCCGGCTCGACGGAGGGTTCATGTGGGCCTCCGATCCCTACCCGGGGTCCACGCACGACGTGGCCGCCCCGGGCGCCTCCGGACTGCTGGAGGAAATGGACCCCTCCGGGTGGATCGGCGACAAGGGCTATATCGGAAGGGGAATGATCACGCCCCATAAGAAGCCCCCCAACGGCGAACTGAGCGAAACCGCGAAGGAGGAGAACAGGAGCGTCAACAGGATCCGCCGGGCCGAAAGAGCGCGCCATCGCCCACATCAAGTCCTGGAGAATCCTCCACACCCCCTACCGCCGACCCCTGGAAACATTCGAGCAGACCATCACCGCAGCACTCGCACTATACGCCTTCAAGACCACCTCCTGAATAACCTTCCTGCTTGAGGGAGAGCCCCGGGTGTGATATGGCCAGTAATCAACAAGGTGACGTCCCCTTGATTTCGGGTGCGGTTGTCGGAGGGGTGTTCGTCCGGGTGTTTCCGGGTGCGGGTCCGGAATGGCGGGCCGGTGTACAATCTCTCCATGACGGTTATTGTGTTGACCGATGAGGAGCGGGATGCTCTCCGGGCTCATAGGGAGAATGCCCCGCACAAGTTGATGAGGCGGATGGCCGAGGCCATTCTCATGCTGTCGAGGGGGGCGAGCAGGAGGTTCGTGGCGGATTTCGTCGGGCGCTCCGTCGGGACGGTCGGCAGGTGGGTCGGGAAATGGCGGAGGAGCGGCCTGGATTCCATTCGCACCGGGCACGCCGGGAACAGGAACTCCTGCCTGCTCACCGGGGAGCAGGAGGAGGAGGTGCTGAAGGCCCTGTCCCGTCCGCCCTCGGAGCAGGGACTGGATGCGGAGTTCTGGAGCGTTCCCGACCTGGCGGGGTGGATTCACGGTCGTTTCTCCGTGAGGCGGGCGTCGGACGCCTATTACCGCTGTCTGCTGCACATGGCGGGGTTGTCCTTCCACCTGCCCGAGAGCGTGGACCGGCGCCGCGCCCCCGAGGAGGAGATCGAGGCCCGCATGGCGCGGATCCGCGACGAGATCGGCAGGATCACGGGGAAGAAGCAGGACGGGGAGAAGGAGGACCGGGGCCGGCGGGAGACCGGGAGGAAAGAGGAGAACGAGAAGAAGGCGAACGACGAGAAGGGGGTCCGCGAGGATGTCATAGTGGTGTCCGCCGACGAGGTGGGAATCGAGCACGAGGCGGTCCTGCGACGGGCCCGGTGCGCGAAGAACACCAAGGTGAAATTGCGGGTCGACCGGGAGAGGAAGTCGCAGAAGTACATCGGGTTCCTCCACGAGTCGGACGGGAGCGTGGACCTCATGCGCCTGGAGCGGGGCAACACCGAGAACATCGTGAAGGCCCTGATCGAGTTGACACTGAAGTACCCCGGCAAGGAGATCGTCGTGGTGTGGGACAACGCGAGCTATCACAACTCCAAGGAGTTGAACCTGAAGATGGAGGAGGTCGAGAACCTCAGGAGGGTCCAGTTCATCTACCTGCCGCCCTACAGCCCCGACAAGAATCCCATCGAGCACGTCTGGAACGAGGCCAAGAACTCCATAAGCAACCTCCAGCGCGCCGACTTCGAGGACACCCGCGACGCATTCGAGACGTTCATCAGGGAGACGAAATTCAAGTATAGGCTCATGAAATCATCTTAATGATTACTGGCCAAGGGTGAACTCGGTGCTGACCTCGCGGACGTGGGGTCTCGTCCCCAGGGGTGTGAAAACAGGCCGCCGCGCCATATCAGCTCCCGTCCCGATCCGCCCCCGTATCGATCCGCCCCGTCTCAGTGGCGGTCCCGGTCGGCGTCGGGAACCACCTGCGTGCCCGCGCGCCCTGACACGATCTCCGCGGCCTGGCCCAGCGCCCCTATGACCGCGCGACCGCCGGTGCGCTCCACGAAGTTCGCGCAGGCCTCCGCCTTGGGCCCCATGGACCCGGCCGGCAGGCCCAGCGCCCGCAGCTGGGCCGGCGTGGCCCGTTCGAGCAGCCGCGCCCGCGGCGTGCCGTAGTCCGCGACCACTCCGGCGACGTCGGTGAGGACGATGAGCAGGTCCGCGCCGATCTGCTCCGCCAGCACCGCCGAGGCCAGGTCCTTGTCGACCACGGCCTCCACGCCCTCGTGCGTGCCGTCCTGCCAGGTGCGCACCGCGACCCCGCCGCCGCCCGCGCACACCACGATCGTCCCCTGGTCCAGCAGGGAGGCGACGACGTCGGCCTCCAGGATGCTCCTGGGCGCCGGCGAGGGGACGACGCGCCGCCAGTACTCGCCGTCGCGCGCCATGGTCCAGGCCCGCTCGGTGGCCAGCATCTGGGCCTCCTGCTCGCTGAGCACCGCGCCCACGAATTTCGTGGGCCGGCTCATGGCCGGGTCGTCGGGGTCGACGAGGGTGCGCGTGAGCAGCCCCGCCACCGCCCTGCCCGGCAGGGCGTCGGTGAGGGCCTGGGTGATCCAGAAGCCGATCATCCCCTGCGTCTGGGCGACGAGGGTGTCGAGCGGGTAGACGTTGGCGGGCAGGTCCGAGCCGGCCGTGGCCGCGGCGAGCAGACCCACCTGGGGCCCGTTGCCGTGGGTGAGGACCAGCTCGTGCGCCAGGGCCAGCGGCCGCAGGGCCTCCACGGCCAGGCGCACCTTGGCGACCTGGATCGCGGTGTCCGGCGTGGCCCCGCGGGGCAGGAGGGCGTTGCCGCCCAGGGCGAGGACGATGCGCACACGGGCTCCTCTGAAGGTATGAGTGAGACGGGGAAAGGGAAGAGTAGCGCCCGCGGCTCAGTCGGCGTAGTCGACGACGAGCGGGGCGTGATCCGACCAGCGCTCATCGTAGGTGCCGGCGCGGTCCACCCGCACCGCCAGGGCCCGGGAGGCGAGCGTGGGGGTGGCCACCTGGTAGTCGATCCGCCAGCCCGCGTCATTGTCGAAGGCCCGGCCCCGCTGCGACCACCACGTGTAGGGGCCCTGGGCCCCGGGGTTCAGGGCGCGGGTCACATCGACCCAGCCGGAGGAGAACCACTCCTCCAGGTGCTCGATCTCGACGTCGAGGACTCCGCTGACCCGGTTGTGGTTCGCCCTCCAGTTCTTGATGTCGCGCTCGGAGCGGACCACATTGAGGTCCCCGGCCATGATCACCTGGCGGCCGCCGGTGCGGGCCTCGGCCAGCAGCCGGGCCATGCGGGCGTCCACCAGGGCCAGGTGGGCGAGCTTCTCGTCGAGCTTGGGCGTGCCGGCCCGTCCCGCGTGCAGGTAGGCGGACACGACCGTGAGGCCGTCGGCCCCCGCGCCGGCGCCGCGGGCGGGCTCCAGGTCCACCTCCAGCCAGCGGCCCGAGTCCGCGTCGGGCTCCTCGGCGCCGTCGGCCACCCCGCAGCGGGCCCGCCCCAGGGTCAGCGGCCCGCCCTCGCGCACGGCCACCCCCACCCCGGCGCGCCCCCTGATCCGGGACGGCCGGACGAGCGAGCGGTAGCCGGGCAGGAGGGCGGCGGCGGTGTCCGCATCGGCCCGCACCTCCTGGAGCAGCAGGACGTCGGGGGCGCCGACCTCGAGCCACGCGGCCATGCCCTTGCGGGCGGCGGCGCGAATGCCGTTGACATTGACGGTGGCGATGCGCATGCGCACAGGGTACGTGCCGGCCCGGTGCGCACCGGTGCACAATGGTGCCATGAGGAGGAAGCCCGTCCCGGACCCGGAGAGGACCCGGACCATCCGCGCCCTCGTGTCCGGGCGCGTCCAGGGAGTCGGATTCCGCTGGACGTGCATGGAGGAGGGCTCCCGCCTCGGCCTGGTCGGCGAGGTCAGGAATCTGGACGACGGCGACGTCGAGGTCCTCGCCCAGGGCCCCGCCGACGACGTGTCCCGCCTCATCGCCTGGCTCTACCACGGCCCCCGCTGGGCGTCGGTCGCCTCCGTCCAGATCGAGGAGCGCCGCCCCGGCAGTCTGAGGCACCGCGCCTTCGTCATGGGCAACTGAGTCATAGCCATGGGCGACTGAAATCCGGTGCGGGGCCGGCGCGTCGAACCCGTCCCGCACCTCATCCGATTCCGGCCCGCCTCTCGGCGGCCTCGACGACATTGGCCAGCAGCAGGGCGCGGGTCATGGGACCCACGCCGCCGGGATTGGGGGACATCCAGGCGGCCACCTCGTCGACGCCGTCGGCCACGTCCCCGGCGATGCGGCCCCTGCCGGTGGCCGGGTCGACGATGCGCGAGACCCCCACGTCCAGGACGACGGCGCCGGGGCGCACCATGTCGGGGCGCACGATCCCGGCGGACCCGGCGGCGGCGATGACGACGTCGGCGCGGCGCGCGTGCGCGCCCAGGTCCCGGGTGCCGGTGTGGCACACGTCGACGGTGGCGTTGACGTCCTTGCGCCCCAGCAGCAGCCCGATGGAGCGCCCCACGGTCACGCCACGCCCGATGACGCACACGTCGGCGCCCGCCAGGTCGATGCCGTGGCGGGTCATGAGCTCGATGCAGGCCCGGGGCGTGCACGGCAGGGGCGAGTCGATGGGCCCGGACCTGCGCAGGACGAGGCGGCCCAGGTTGGTGGGGTGCAGGCCGTCGGCGTCCTTGTCCGGGTCGATGCGCTCCAGGACGGCGTTGGCGTCGATGCCTCGCGGCAGGGGCAGCTGGACGATGTAGCCGGTGCAGGCCCCGTCGGCGTTGAGGGCGTCGACGGCGGCCTCGACCTCGGCCTGCGTCGCCGTGGCGGGCAGGTCGACGCGGATGGACTCGATGCCCACTTCGGCGCAGTCGGAGTGCTTGCCGGCCACGTACTTGACGCTGCCGGGGTCCTCCCCCACCAGGACGGTGCCCAGGCCGACGGCGGCGCCGCGCTCGCGCAGCACCGCGATGCGCCCGGTCAGCTCGGCCTTGATGGCGGCGGCGGTGGCCCTGCCGTCCAGGACCCGGGCGGGCCCGTTCCAGGGGGCCCTCATCGGCCCAGCCCCGGGTAGAGGGGGAAGGCGTCGGTCAGGGCGCGCACCCGGCCGCGCAGGGCCGCCAGCAGCTCCTCGTCGGCCGCCCCGGCGGCGCCGGCGACCAGGGCGGCGGCGATGATGTCGGCGACCTCGGCGAACTCGGCGTCGCCGAAGCCGCGGGTGGCCAGGGCCGGCGTGCCGATGCGCAGTCCGGAGGTCACGCGCGCCGGGCGCGGGTCGAAGGGGACGGCGTTGCGGTTGACGGTGATGCCGGCGGTGTGGAGGAGGTCCTCGGCCTGCTGGCCGTCCAGGGAGGAGTCGCGCAGGTCGACCAGCACCAGGTGGACGTCGGTGCCCCCGGTGACCAGGCTGACGCCGGCGGCACGCACGTCGTCGGCCCCGAGACGCTCGGCGATGATGGCGGCGCCGCGCACGGTGCGCTCCTGGCGCTCGCGGAACTCCTCGGTGCCGGCGATCTTCATGGCCACGGCCTTGGCGGCGATGACGTGCATGAGGGGGCCGCCCTGCTGGCCGGGGAAGACGGCGGAGTTAAGCTTCCTGCCCCACTGCTCGGCGCGGTTGGACAGGAGCATGCCGGAGCGGGGGCCGCCCAGGGTCTTGTGAACGGTGGTGGACACGACGTCGGAGGCGGGCAGGGGGGAGGGGTGCAGCCCGGCGGCGACGAGCCCGGCGAAGTGGGCCATGTCGGTCCACAGGGCGGCGCCGACCTCGTCGGCGATGGCGCGGAAGGCCTCGAAGTCGAGGTGGCGCGGATAGGCGGACCAGCCGGCGATGATGACCCGGGGGCGCTCGCGCAGGGCGGCCTCGCGCACCTGGTCCATCTCGATGCGCATGGTGGTCTCGTCCACGCCGTAGGCGGTGGCGTTGTAGTTCTTGCCGGAGAAGTTGATCCTCATGCCGTGGGTGAGGTGGCCGCCGTGGGCCAGGGACAGGCCCAGGAGGGTGTCGCCGGGGGTGGCCAGGGCGTGGAGGACGGCGGCGTTGGCCTGGGCCCCGGAGTGGGGCTGGACGTTGGCCCACTCGGCGTCGAAGACGGCCTTGGCTCGCTCGATGGCCAGGGACTCGGCGACGTCGACGACCTCGCAGCCGCCGTAGTAGCGGCGACCGGGATACCCTTCCGCGTACTTGTTGGTCAGGACCGAGCCCTGGCACTCCAGGACGGCCCGGGGAACGAAGTTCTCCGAGGCGATCATCTCCAGGGTCTCGCGCTGACGGTCGAGCTCTCCGGTGAGGACGGCGGCGATGTCGGGGTCGAGATCGGCCAGGGGCAGGTTGTTGAGGGCGGTGCTGGCGGGACCGGTCATGGTTCTCCTCGTGTCGGCACGGCGGCGCCGTGCGGGGCGGCGACCTCGGCCCAGGCGGGCGACCAGGTTCGTGACGGCCGCCCCGGGCGATCCGGCGCGGCGCCGCCGCTCCCCGGTGGTGACCACCTCTGCGCCAGTCGCGACGACGCGGCCCATGCTACCGCGCCGCCGACGCCGGGGCGCGCGGGCGTCCGGCGGCGCCTCTGCGCGACACGCCGCGCACGAGCACCGTCTCCGCGCCGGCCAACCGAATCGAGGGGGTCCGCCGCAGGACGCGGCGGACCCCCTCGATCGTTGAGTTCGAGCCCGGATCCCCGCTCACGCGGGGTCTACGCGACAGCTAGTCATCACACTGGGTCACCCCCGCTACAGCACGCAGGGTCTTCCAACTCAAGCCGAAGCCGTGAAACATGCTAACATCCGCATCTAGCTTAGCTAGTCATCACACGTTAGAGAGGAGTTGACATGGGCAGACACACGCCCCGCAAGGGGAGCCGGCGGTCGGACTTGGACGGGATCCGCCTTCTCGCGGAGTGCCTCCGGCACACAGCCACCATCGCCGTCGCCTCCACCATCCATGCGCTGATCACCATGCTCGGATGATGCGGGACATGCGTCTAGGTGTGGGCGTAGTCACACCTGCGCCCACACCCAGGCTACCCGCTGGCGCCCGCCGCCCAAGCCGACGCACCCGCAACCCCGGTCTTCACACGGGTCACACCCGCCCCGGCCCGGGCAACGATTCGGTAACGGTCCGCGAACTGGCCCGCCGCGCCCCGCCCGCCGCAATAGCCTGAGCTCCCCTACTTCCAATGAAGGACCTCCCCCTGTGACACTGTCCGCCCGCGCCCGCTCCGTGTGGGCCAAGTTCGGCTACGACCCCGAGAGCCGCCACTGGCTCCCCCTGTGGCTGCACCTGCTCGACGCCGCCGCCGTGGCCGAGCACCTCGCCCGGACCTGGCTGGCGCCCACCGCCGGCGACCTCATCGAGCGCGAGTTCGCGGGCTCGACGTCGGACCTGCCCCCGGCGGACGAATTCCGCCTCCTCGCCTCCTGGATCGCCGGCGTCCACGACATCGGAAAGTGCACCCCGGCCTTCTCCGTCCAGGTCCCGAACCGGGACGACCGCATGAAGGAGGCGGGACTGAACCACAAGCCGTCCGAGGTCCTCAAACCCGAACGGCACAAGATGCCGCACGCCCTGGCCGGCCACCTCATCGTGAGCTCATGGCTCAGGAACGAGCACGGCTGGGCGAAGGACCCCGCCGAGGCCCTGGCCTCCGTCGTCGGCGCCCACCACGGCATCCCGCCCACGACGGCGGCCCTGACCACCGACACCAGCGGACGCGAGCACCTCCTCGGCGAGGGCGGAGCCTGGGACACGACCCGCCGCGAACTCCTCGACCTCGTCACCCGGCGCGCCCAGGTCGGCCCCCTGCTGCCCCAATGGGCGCAGCACAAGTGGTCCCAGCCCTTCCTCGTGGAACTGTCGGGACTGGTCATCGTGGCGGACTGGATCGCCTCGACCGAGGCCTACTTCCCCCTGCTCGACCTCGACGACGACGGCGCCCGCCTGCTCGCGATCAAGACCCACGCCTCCCGCACGGCCGCCGGCCTGCACCGCCTGGAGATCCCCGCGCCGTGGCGGCCCCGCGACGACGGCGCCGACGCCGATGCGCTGCTCGCCGACCGCTTCGACCTGCCCGAGGGGACCCGCGCCACCGACGTCCAGACGCGCGCGCTCGCGGCGGCCCGCACCATGGAGCTGCCGGGCCTGCTCATCGTCCAGGAGTCCACGGGGGGCGGCAAGACCGAGGCCGCCCTCATGGCCGCCGAGGTGCTCGCCGCCCGCACCGGCCGCTCCGGCGTCCTGTTCGCCCTGCCCACCCAGGCCACGACCGACGCCATGTTCACCCGCGAAATCGACTGGCTGACGCGGATAGAGGACGCCTACGCCGAGGGCGGCTCGCCCACGACCTTCGCCGCCCAGCTCCTGCACGGGCGCTCGCGGCTGAACGAGGAGGCCCGGGCGCTGCGGCACCGCGGCTACCAGATCCGCGACCGCCTCCTCGGCTCGCTCGGCGGCGACGACGACGCGGATGAGGAGGGCGCCGTCCGGTGCAGCCCGCGCCCCACGGACATCGGCCGCGACGAGGACGCCGCGAGGCAGGCCGGAAGCCGTCGGGCCGACCTGGCCATTCTGGCGTGGTTCAACGGACGCAAGAAGGCGATGCTGTCGGACTTCGTCGTCACCACCGTGGACCACGTCCTCTTCGGGGCGATGCGCTCCCCGCACCTGGCCATGCGCCACCTGGGGCTGTCCCGCAAGGTCGTCATCGTCGACGAGGTGCACTCCTACTCCACCTACATGAACGTCTACCTGGACCGGGTCCTGACCTGGCTCGCCGCCTACGGGGTGCCGGTGGTGCTCCTGTCGGCGACGCTGTCCGAGGCGCGCTGCACCGCCATGGTCGACGCCTACCGGCGGGGCCTGCGCCTGGCCGCGGGAGAGCACGTCCCCAGGCGCCCCAACCCGCAGATCGTGCACACGCCCTTCCCCTGCCTGGTGACCGCGAGCGCGCAGAGCCCCGAGGTCGTCCCCACGGCGTCGGGGCGCCGCAGCACCGCCCGCATCGAGCGGCTCGGACGCGACGACCTGGTCCCGCTCCTGGAGGGGGCGCTGGCCGACGGCGGCTGCGCGCTCATCGTCCGCAACACGGTGCGCCGCGCCCAGGAGACCTACGAGCTGCTGCGCGAGCGCTTCGGCGAGGACGTCGGCCTCAACCACTCCCGCTTCACCGTCGGCGACCGGCTGGCCAAGGACAAGGACCTCCTCGACCGCTTCGGGCCGCCGCGCGCGTCCCGCCGGCGCCCGCACCGGGCGATCGTGGTGGCCACCCAGGTGGTCGAGCAGTCCCTGGACGTGGACTTCGACCTGCTCGTCACCGATCTGGCCCCCATCGACCTGGTCCTCCAGCGCATGGGGCGCCTGCACCGTCACGAGCGGCCCCGTCCGCCCCGGCTCGCCGAGCCCACCTGCTGGATCGACTGGCTGCCGTCGCCGGCGTCCTCCGAGCCCTCGTTGGAGCCGGGCGCCAAGACGATCTACGGCGAGCAGGACATGCTCTTGAGCGCGGCCGCCCTGAACCGGGTGATCAACGGCCCGGGCGCCGTCACCGTGCCCGACGACGTCCACGACCTCATTGAGGCCGTCTACGGCCCCGACGCCCCGGTGCCGCCGCTGTGGGACGGGGCCCTCGCCCGGGCGCGCGAGACCCGCGCGCAGGCGGACCGGAAGAAACGCGACGCCGCCCACGCCTTCCTCCTGAATGAGCCGGGCCGGACCAGCAGAAGGACCTCCCTGGTCGACTGGCTGCACACGACGGCCTCCGACAACGAGGAGAAGGGGCACGCCCAGGTCCGCGACGGCGAGGACTCCCTGGAGGTCATCCTCCTGGATCGGCACCGGGTCGGCGGTCAGGAGGAGCTGCGCACCCTGCCCGGCGCCCCGGGGGCGCCGGGCGCCCAGATCCCCACCGGAGAGGCTCCCAAGCGCGAGGTGGCGCGCGCCATGGCCCTGTCCGCCGTGCGCCTGCCCAGCACCATGACCCGGGACGAGAAGGACTTCGATGCGGTGATCGGGGAGCTCGAGGCGCGGGTCGTGTCGGCCTGGCAGGCCGATCCTCAGCTGCGCGGCCAGTTGTTCCTCCTCCTGGAGGGCGGCCGGGCCCGACTGGCCGGCACCACGCTCGAATACTCCCCCACCACCGGGCTCAAGGAGGTCCACCCCGAATGACAGCGAGTTTCAATCTTCTCGACGAGCCCTGGATCCGGGTGACCCGGCTCGACGGCGCCCCCGACGAGGTCTCCCTCCTCTCCCTCTTCCGGGAGGCGACGGACATCGCCGGGATCCACGGCGAGATCGCCAGTCAGGACACGGCCGTCCTGCGCCTGCTGCTGGCCATCTGCCATCGCGCCATGAACGGGCCGGAGGACCTGGACATCTGGGAGGAGTACTGGCGGGATCCCGGCTCCCTGGGGCGCGACGCCGTCGACCACCTGGAGCGGCACCGGGAGCGCTTCGATCTGCGCGACCCGGACCGTCCCTTCTTCCAGGTCGCGGGGATCCATGCGGCCTCGGGACGGATCTCGGGCCTGGAGTCCCTCATCGTGGACGTCCCCAATGGCAACCCCTTCTTCACCACCCGCATCGCCGAGGGGCTGGAGTCCATCGGCTGGGCGGAGGCGGCCCGGTGGCTGGTGCACGTCCACGCCTTCGACCCCTCCGGCATCCGCACCGGCGCCGTCGGCGATCCTCAGGTCAAGGGCGGCAAGGGGTACCCGATCGGTCCCGGCTGGACGGGGCAGATCGGCACCGTGACGGTGGTGGGCGAGAACCTGGAGCGCACGCTGCTGCTCAACGCCGTCGTGTGCGAGGAAATCCCCGACCTGGTCGACGTCGACCCGGAGGAGGATCTCGCCCCGTGGGAGCGGGAGCCGGACGGTCCGGCCAGGACCCCCGCCCGCGAGCCCCTGGGCCCGGTCGACTGCTACACGTGGCAGACGCGCCGCGTGCTCCTGCACGGCGACGACGACGGCGTCACGGGCCTGTTCCTGGGCAACGGGGACAGGGCGAAGCCCCAGAACCGCTACCGGGTGGAGCCGATGACCGCGTGGCGCTACTCCGACCCCCAGTCCAGGAAGCTGAAGGCGCCCGTCTACATGCCGTGCAAGCTGCCGACGGACCGGGCGTTCTGGCGGGGCCTGTCGACCCTCGTGGCCCAGCTGAGCCCGAAGACCACGGTCAAGGGCGCCGGGGAGGTGACCAAGTACCGCTCCCCCGGCGTCGTCTCCTTCTACCAGGACCTCATGTACCACGAGATCGTGCCCGCGAGCGGCCTCATTCCCCTGCACGCGGTCGGCATCGAGTACGGCAGCAGCGAGTCGACCGTCGCCGAGCTCGTCGACGACGTCCTGTCGCTGCCGGCGGGCCTGCTCGATCCCGAGAACAGGCGCCTGCTCGCCGTCGTGCGAGGGGCCATGGAGGAGACGGAAAAGGTCGCCGACGCCCTGTGGGGCCTGGCCAGGGACCTGGACCGCGCGCGCGGCGGGAGCCCGGACACGGACAAAGACGCGGGCAGGCGAGCCGCCGCCGCCTTCTACCAGGTCATTGACGAGCACTTCCCCCGCTGGCTCGCCTCTCTCGACCAGGAGGACCCCGATCGGGCCCATGCCCGGTGGTGCGAACGGCTGCGCTCCGAGGCCCTCGAGCAGCAGGAGGCGCTCGCCTCCGCCGTGCCGGACACCGCCTTCGCCGGACGCGGGGAGGGCAAGAATCGCAAGGACGTGGGCAGGGCGCTGCTCTTCTTCCGCCGCGCCCTGGCCAGGGCGCTACCACTTCCGCAGCACAACGCACCCGCTGAGGACGCAGAAAGGACACCGGCATGACGACGTCGGACACCGGCGCACCCGCTCAGGCGGGCGGAGCACCGCCCGAGGCACGACGACAAGAACGCCATCTCACGAAGAACGCCGGCCGCCTCGTGGACCGGCGCATTGGCGGTCCACGCGGGCTGCAGACTCGTCTGGACGACAACAAGTCACGACGGGCCCGCGGCGAGCTGGCCGCCCTGCGCAGGGGCGTGAGCAGATCCCCCGGCGAGCTGCCCGAGATCTGGGAGCTCACCCGCGTGGAGGTCCCCGAGTCCGCGGGCGACGCCCCCACGTGGGAGGAGATCGCCGTCCACACCGCCATGACGCTCTACGCCGTGCACCAGCAGTCGCGGACCGAACACATGTTCAGTCCCGGCGTCGGACTGGGGAGCGCCGCCCGCAGACTGATCGGCTCGCCGGACGAGGAGAACCCCTCAGCCCGGGCGCGCTTCAACGCCCTGGTCACCTCGACGACCGTGGCCGAGCTGCGCCACCACCTGCGGGGCTTCGTCTCACTGCTCCGGGCCCGGGGCTTCGCCCTGGACCACGCCATGCTCGCCGACGACGTCCTCCGCTTCCAGCAGCCGGGCGGGGCCAAGAAGGTTCGCCTGGCCTGGGCCCGCCAGTACTACTCCCTGCCCGCAGAGTCCCAACCCGCCGACGGCACCGTCCCGGCGTCCGACGCCGATCCCACCACCGCACCGACCCAGGAGAACTGATATGAGCACCTACGTCGATATCCACATCATTCAGAGCCTGCCGCCCTCCTGCGTCAACCGGGACGACTCGGGCTCACCCAAGTCCGCCGTCTACGGCGGCGTCCGCCGCCTGCGGGTCTCCAGCCAGTCCTGGAAGCGGGCGACGCGCCTGTACTTCAACGACCTCCTGGACGCCAAGGACGTGGGCGTGCGCACCAAGCGGGTCGTCGAGGTGCTCGCCGAGCGCATCACCGAGGACGCCCCCGAACTCGCGGACGCCGCCGCCGCGCTCGCCGAGAAGGTGTTCGACGCGGCCAAGATCAAGCTCGCGCCCCCGCGCGGCAAGGACAAGAAGGACGCTCCCCAGGAGTCCGGTTACCTGCTGTTCCTGTCCACCAGCCAGATCGCGCGCCTGGCCGGATTGGCCATCGCCTCGGCCCGCGGCGGCGAGGCGCTCGACGCCAAGACGGTCAAGAAGATCTTCAAGGAGGAGCACGCCGTCGACATCGCGCTCTTCGGCCGCATGGTCGCCGACGACACCGACCTCAATGTCGACGCCGCCTGCCAGGTGGCCCACGCCATCTCCACGCACGCCGCGGAGAACGAGTACGACTTCTTCACCGCCGTCGACGATGACAAGTCCCGCTCGGAGGAGGAGGACGCCGGCGCCGGCATGATGGGCACGGTCGAGTTCTCCTCGGCCACCATGTACCGCTACGCCACCGTCAACCTCGACATGCTGGTCGAGAACCTCGGGGACGACGACGCGGCGCTGCGGGCACTGGAGGTCTTCATCAAGGGCTTCTGCCTGTCCATGCCCACCGGCAAGCAGAACACCTTCGCCAACCGGACCCTGCCCGAGGCCGTCGTCGTCTCCGTGCGCGACGACCAGCCCGTCTCCCTCGTCGGCGCCTTCGAGAAGCCGATCCGCACCAATGAGGCCGACGGCTACCTCACCCGGTCCGTCGAGGCGCTGGCGGAGCACGCCCGCGCCATCGAGGACAACTACGGCCTGAGGCCGCTCGCCGGCTTCGTCGTCGCCCTCAAGGGCGGCGACGTCCTCGCCCCCGAGGGCCCCGACGCCCCCGCCCCGCTGGGCGAGCGCGTGTCCTTCACCGAGTTGCCCAGCCGGGTCCTCGAGGCTGTGTCCCCGCGCGTGGGCCGTGAGGAGCGGGCCTGATGACCGTCCTCCTCCTGCGACTCGCAGGACCCCTGCAATCCTGGGGGGTGAAATCGCGCTTCACCGTCCGGGCCACCGAGCTCGCCCCCACCAAGAGCGGCATTATCGGCATGCTGGCAGCCGCCGTCGGCCGACGCCGGACGGACCCGATCGAGGACCTGCTGTCCCTGCGCTTCGGGGTGCGCAAGGACCAGCCCGGCAGGGTCATCAGGGACTTCCACACGGCGCGGACCCTCGATGGCAAGACGTCCATGCCCCTGTCGGACCGGTACTACCTCGCCGACGCCGTCTTCCTCGCCGGGATCGAGGGCGACACGGCGCTCCTGGAGGGCCTCGACGAGGCGCTGCGCCACCCGTTCTTCCCGCTGTACCTGGGCAGGCGCTCCTGCCCGCCGACGCACCCCGTGTCCCTGGGCCTGCGGGAGGCGGGGCTGCTCGATGCGCTTCGGGCCGAGCCGTGGCTCGCCGCGCAGTGGTTCCAGCAGTGGTTCCACCGGAAGTACCGCGGCAGGCCCTTCGACGCGGAGATGCTCCTCGACCAGGAGGTCGTGCAGGAGGCCGCGCTGCCCGCCCGGGAGCGGGGCGCGGTCCGGGGCAGCCGCGATGTACCGGCCTCCTTCGACCCCAGGCGCCGCGACTATGGTTTCCGTCAGGTCGAGCGGCTCACGGCGCGGGTCAGCGCCCCCGAGCCGGACCCGCACGATCCCATGGCCGAGCTATCGGCTGACGACCACGACCCCATGGCCGAGCTGTCGGCCGATGCGCACGACCCCATGGCCGAATTGGAGGAGGCGAACCCGTGTTCCTGACGAAGATCGACCTGGACCCGGCGCGACGTCTCGCGCGCAAGTACCTCGGTTCGCCGCAGGTCATGCACGCCGTCGTCCTCAGGGCGACCGGGGGCGACGACGGGAGCGGCCCCGGCCGCGTCCTGTGGCGGGCCGACCGCGGCCCGACAACGACGACGCTGTACCTGCTCTCGCCCTCGGAGCCCGACTGCACGCAGATCGTGGCCGAGGCGGGGGCGGCCGGCACCCGGTCGATGACCCTGGACTACTCGCCGTTCCTCGCCACGCTGGACGCCGGACAGGTCTGGGCCTTCCGCCTGACGGCGAACCCGTCCTACTCGGCCCCCCGGGGCCCGGAAGTGCGCGGGAAGCGGTTCGGGCACGTCACCGTCGAGCAGCAGCGGCGGTGGCTCATCGAGCGCACCCCGCGGTACGGCTTCGAGCTCGTGCCCGTGTCCGGCGCCGCGGTGGACGGCGCGGCGAGCGGCGACGTCGCCGCGGCGGACTCCGCCGCCGCAACCGGCGCCGATGCGGACGCCGTCGCGGCCAGCGCCTCGGTCGTCGTCGTGCGCCGGGAGCGGCCCGTCTTCAGGCGGAGGAACCCCGATCGCGACCGGCGCGACCGGGTCACGATCAACCGGACCGTCTACGAGGGCGTGGCGCGCGTGACCGACCCGGACGCGCTGCGCCGCGCGCTCGTCGCGGGGATCGGCCGGTCCAAGGCCTACGGCTGCGGACTCATGACCCTCGCCCGGGTGAGACGGGGCTGACCGATGACCAGGATGCCGCCGGTTCCCGTGACGGCGCTGCCCCGCGTCCAGGACCGGATGTCCTTCCTCTACCTGGAGCACTGCGTGGTGCACCGGGAGGACGGGGCCCTGACGGCGCGCAACGACCAGGGAACCATCCGGGTTCCGGCGGCATCGCTGGTCGCCGTCTTCCTCGGGCCCGGGACGTCGGTGAGCCACCAGGCGATGAGCCTGCTCGGCGAGTGCGGGACGACGGCGGTCTGGGTCGGCGAGCGCGGCGTGCGCTACTACGCGCACGGCCGGTCCCTGGCGACATCCACCCGATTGCTGGTGGAGCAGGCGGCCCGGGTCTCCTCCCCGCAGAAGCGGCTGCGGGTGGCGCGCGAGATGTACTGCATGCGCTTCAGCGGCGAGAGCGTCGACGGGCTGACCATGCAGCAGCTGCGGGGCCGTGAGGGCGCCAGGGTTCGCGAGGTGTACCGGGAGAACTCCAGACGCACCGGGGTGGCCTGGACCCGGCGCGAGTACCGCGTCGACGACTTCGAGGCCTCCGACCCGATCAACCAGGCGCTGTCGGCCGCGCACGCCGCGCTGTACGGCGTCGTCCACGGGGTCATCGTCTCCCTGGGGTGCTCGCCGGGCCTCGGCTTCGTCCACACCGGCCACGAGCGGTCCTTCGTGTACGACGTCGCCGACCTGTACAAGGCGGAGACGACGATACCGATCGCCTTCGACGTCGTCGCCGAGGGGATGGAGGATCTCGCTGGGACGACGCGGCGGCGCGTTCGGGACAAGATCTTCGAGCTCAAGGTCATCGAGCGAACGGTCAAGGACATCTACCGGCTGCTCGAGGTCGAGGAGTCGGATGATCTGAGCGCCAACGTGATCTCCCTGTGGGACTACCAGCGGCGCGCGGTCGCCGGCGGGGTGAACTACGCCGAGGAGGAGGCGGACGGATGATGGTGCTCATCCTCTCGGCGGCCCCGGCCTCGCTGCGCGGCTCCATGACGCGATGGCTGCTCGAGGTCTCCCCCGGGGTCTTCGTCGGTCACCTGTCCGCCCGGGTGCGCGAGCAGCTGTGGGAGCTGATCCGTGAGAACCTCGGGGAGGGGCGGGCGCTGCTGATCTGGTCGGTGCGCTCCGAGCAGCGGTTCGCAGTCGCGTCCCTGGGGCATGAACGCGAACCTGTGGACATCGAGGGCTGCCTGGTGATGAGGACGCCGTACCAGCCGATCAAGGGATCTCAGGCGATCCCCGGCGCCGTCAAGCCCCCGAAGGAGTCGTGGTCCATCGCGGCACGACGACGGCGCTACCGCAACTCGGCGGAGCGGGCCCTGGGTCGGCAGTGAAGGCGGCGGGGGTCTGGTAGAGTACGGGTTCGTTGGGATTCCAAGGATCCGCAAGCGTAAACCCCGCGCGAGCGGGGATGATCCGGATGGGCCGTTTCGGCGTCCCGAGCCGGATCGTAAACCCCGCGCGAGCGGGGATGATCCCGACTTTTTCATACTCCCAACCCATCCTCATGCGTAAACCCCGCGCGAGCGGGGATGATCCCGGCGTCATCCTTGGCGCCGCTGAGATACCCGAGTAAACCCCGCGCGAGCGGGGATGATCCAGGGTGACGGTGCCGTCATCGGTCCAGTCCACGGGTAAACCCCGCGCGAGCGGGGATGATCCCCCCGCCGGGGCAAGACGACCGCACCAGCACGAGTAAACCCCGCGCGAGCGGGGATGATCCCAGGCGGGTCGCCTTCCCGTCGGCACCGATGACGTAAACCCCGCGCGAGCGGGGATGATCCTAGCAGCACTATCCACCCAATACTGTGGCGCGTGTAAACCCCGCGCGAGCGGGGATGATCCGACGCCGCGGAAAAAGATATTCCCAGACCTGGAGTAAACCCCGCGCGAGCGGGGATGATCCGCGCTCGTTGACGAAGATCCAGTCCGAGTCGGGGTAAACCCCGCGCGAGCGGGGATGATCCCACGAGCACTCAGCGGTGAGGGCTGAGAGGCGAGTAAACCCCGCGCGAGCGGGGATGATCCCCCCGCCCCCGGGCCTCTGCCTGCAACCCGGGGGTAAACCCCGCGCGAGCGGGGATGATCCCGTCGGTTCGGGATTGATACTCATTAGACAAGCGTAAACCCCGCGCGAGCGGGGATGATCCGCCCGGATGGCGGGCGCGCGAACATCTGGGCCTGTAAACCCCGCGCGAGCGGGGATGATCCCTGACCGACTCATCCGAGACCATCAACGGCCGGGTAAACCCCGCGCGAGCGGGGATGATCCGTTGCCCGACGCCGCCATTACCCGCCTGACCGGGTAAACCCCGCGCGAGCGGGGATGATCCCTGGCTCGGACCGAAGTTCACCGGAGCCATCGAGTAAACCCCGCGCGAGCGGGGATGATCCCCACACCCATCAGCGCCCCCTTCCAGCCAGGCGGTAAACCCCGCGCGAGCGGGGATGATCCGTCGGCGCGTCCATGAGCATCGGCATCACCTACGTAAACCCCGCGCGAGCGGGGATGATCCGCACCGACTCCGACACCGCCCGGCTCCTCGTGAGTAAACCCCGCGCGAGCGGGGATGATCCCGGGTGCCCCTCCCCCGCGGTTTTGGAGGATTCGTAAACCCCGCGCGAGCGGGGATGATCCGTGCGCGTGCGCGTGAGTGGCTCCCCGCGCGTGGTAAACCCCGCGCGAGCGGGGATGATCCCCCCGGTACCCCCGGCCGCGTGCGGGGCCGCCAGTAAACCCCGCGCGAGCGGGGATGATCCCGCGCGTCACCGTCCGGCGGCTTGACATTGCATGTAAACCCCGCGCGAGCGGGGATGATCCCTGTGAATGGGCGGTCAGGCGGCGGCGGCCCGGGTAAACCCCGCGCGAGCGGGGATGATCCGCTGGGACAGGGCCCAGGAGAACTTCGGGTCGAGTAAACCCCGCGCGAGCGGGGATGATCCCCCCTGTACTGACCGTCGTGAACGAGCTGCTCGGTAAACCCCGCGCGAGCGGGGATGATCCCGGTGCTCTTGACCTTCTCCCAGATGCCGCCGAGTAAACCCCGCGCGAGCGGGGATGATCCCCCCCGGTGCGACCATCCGGGCTGCAGGGGTACGTAAACCCCGCGCGAGCGGGGATGATCCGTCGCTCACGGCGGCCGCCGTGAGGGCGCGGGCGTAAACCCCGCGCGAGCGGGGATGATCCGGGGCCGCTGACGGCGGACGTCCTCGAGTCCGTGTAAACCCCGCGCGAGCGGGGATGATCCGGCGTCCTCATAGAGACGATGGATGAGCGGCGTGTAAACCCCGCGCGAGCGGGGATGATCCGGTCTCGCGCCCGCCGGGGGATTCGAACCCCCGGTAAACCCCGCGCGAGCGGGGATGATCCGACCCTCCGCGGCGCCCAGGCGCTCCTGTCCGCGTAAACCCCGCGCGAGCGGGGATGATCCCGCGAAGGGGGCGCCGGTCCAGGACACGGCGTAGTAAACCCCGCGCGAGCGGGGATGATCCGGTCTCGAAGCATCGGGGCGCGAGCCGCGCGGGGTAAACCCCGCGCGAGCGGGGATGATCCCAATGCGGCCCCGCACAGGAAGAGAGATAACCAGTAAACCCCGCGCGAGCGGGGATGATCCCGTGTCCTCCCGGTAGGGCGGGAGGAAGGCGTGGTAAACCCCGCGCGAGCGGGGATGATCCCCCAGACCACACGGTCAAACCCGGCCGCGTCGAGGTAAACCCCGCGCGAGCGGGGATGATCCGTGGGTCCGCGCCGTCGGCGGCCGCCGCGCCATCGTAAACCCCGCGCGAGCGGGGATGATCCCGTGTCCTCCCGGTAGGGCGGGAGGAAGGCGTGGTAAACCCCGCGCGAGCGGGGATGATCCCCCAGACCACACGGTCAAACCCGGCCGCGTCGAGGTAAACCCCGCGCGAGCGGGGATGATCCCTCGCAGGTGCAGGTGTAGTCGGCGGGCGTCGTGTAAACCCCGCGCGAGCGGGGATGATCCGCGCACTGCGGAGCCAGCCCAGCTGCTCATGGAGTAAACCCCGCGCGAGCGGGGATGATCCTGGCGAGACTGTCCTGGCGAGCGTCGACTACAGGTAAACCCCGCGCGAGCGGGGATGATCCTGGCGAGACTGTCCTGGCGAGCGTCGACTACAGGTAAACCCCGCGCGAGCGGGGATGATCCCCTGTCGAACAACGACCTGGAGGATCTGTCGCAATAAACCCCGCGCGAGCGGGGATGATCCGCCATGCTTTTGTTCTACTACGAGAAAAATGAGGTAAACCCCGCGCGAGCGGGGATGATCCCTGCCTTCCGTACTCAGGATCGAGCTCCCACAGGTAAACCCCGCGCGAGCGGGGATGATCCCCGGCCGCACGGTCCCTGGGCGCTACCTGGGAGGTAAACCCCGCGCGAGCGGGGATGATCCCCATGCGGTCCCACACAGGAAGAGAGAAAACCAGTAAACCCCGCGCGAGCGGGGATGATCCCACAGCGTGTGTGAGCAAGACAACAAATTAGTGGTAAACCCCGCGCGAGCGGGGATGATCCCCGCCGGCTGTCGCGGCCAGGACCATGTGGACGGTAAACCCCGCGCGAGCGGGGATGATCCGTCGCCCAAGGTTAAGGCGCTCGTTTGCGAGGGGTAAACCCCGCGCGAGCGGGGATGATCCGTGAGGGGCATGCACTGGCCGGAGATCAGGTCTGTAAACCCCGCGCGAGCGGGGATGATCCCGAGGACGAGGACGACGTCGTTCCCGTCAACGTGTAAACCCCGCGCGAGCGGGGATGATCCGCCGCGTCGCGGGCACGGATCTCTGACCCGTCTGTAAACCCCGCGCGAGCGGGGATGATCCATGTAGACCACGGGCTCATCCTCTTCGTCGGGATGTAAACCCCGCGCGAGCGGGGATGATCCCCCTCCTACCCGCACCGGACGCCGGAGTCGGCGGTAAACCCCGCGCGAGCGGGGATGATCCCGGTCTGTGTCGACTTCCCCGCGTGAGCGGGCAGTAAACCCCGCGCGAGCGGGGATGATCCGCCTCGTCACAACTTGGTTTGCGATTCAAACTCGTAAACCCCGCGCGAGCGGGGATGATCCCTCTGTGAGGACGTCGAGAAGCTCCCGACGGAGGTAAACCCCGCGCGAGCGGGGATGATCCCCTCGTCACCATCAGGCAGACCGGCGTCAAGGAGTAAACCCCGCGCGAGCGGGGATGATCCCCGCGAACCGCCGTCAGCCGGGTAGCGCAGGTCGTAAACCCCGCGCGAGCGGGGATGATCCGTCGTCCCAAAAGTAGTGAACAACGGGATAATGGTAAACCCCGCGCGAGCGGGGATGATCCCCCGCGATGCGGCCTTTGTGTTTCGACGGGAGCGTAAACCCCGCGCGAGCGGGGATGATCCTGATGTGGGAGTCCATAGCGCGCTCGCCGATGGGTAAACCCCGCGCGAGCGGGGATGATCCGCCGACGGTGTACCCGCCGGGCGTAGTGACCGTGTAAACCCCGCGCGAGCGGGGATGATCCCGGACGCGCCCCCGCCTTCGATGGTGAGGGCGGGTAAACCCCGCGCGAGCGGGGATGATCCCGGGGAGACCGCCCCTCTGACCCGCGCCGTCGAGTAAACCCCGCGCGAGCGGGGATGATCCGTCCGCCACGGTGACGGGCCCGGACACGACCTGGTAAACCCCGCGCGAGCGGGGATGATCCCGGGGCGGCCCGTGTTATCTACGACCGCCTGCCGTAAACCCCGCGCGAGCGGGGATGATCCGGCCTCGTTATTCGGGTCATGGCTCGCATTGTAGTAAACCCCGCGCGAGCGGGGATGATCCTGCGAAGGACGCCGGAGGCGTTGCCGGTGGGGCGTAAACCCCGCGCGAGCGGGGATGATCCGCCGCGTTCGGCCGCGAGCGCCCTCCATGTCCCGTAAACCCCGCGCGAGCGGGGATGATCCCGGTCTTCGACGGGGGTTCGACTCCCCCGTCCGGTAAACCCCGCGCGAGCGGGGATGATCCCGGGCTCGTGCTCGCCCGTCCAGATGGTGTACGGTAAACCCCGCGCGAGCGGGGATGATCCTCTCAACCCTTAAATCTGTGTTCTGTGTCTCTTGTAAACCCCGCGCGAGCGGGGATGATCCCGCGGTCAGATGGTCCAGAGCCCGGCGGAGGTCGTAAACCCCGCGCGAGCGGGGATGATCCCCAGCCCCGAGCAGTCGAAGCCGTCCGGCCCCTGTAAACCCCGCGCGAGCGGGGATGATCCTCCCCCAGCGCCCACAGCACGGACACGCTCTTGGTAAACCCCGCGCGAGCGGGGATGATCCCGCTGTTATGTGTATGTGTGAGTAGGAAACCCGGTAAACCCCGCGCGAGCGGGGATGATCCCACGTGGGCGCGTCCGTCATCCGGGCTATCGAAGTAAACCCCGCGCGAGCGGGGATGATCCGAATCCGCGCCCGAACCCGCCCTCACGGGCGCCGTAAACCCCGCGCGAGCGGGGATGATCCAGCACCCACCCACGACAACGAACAAACGTACGAGTAAACCCCGCGCGAGCGGGGATGATCCGAATCCGCGCCCGAACCCGCCCTCACGGGCGCCGTAAACCCCGCGCGAGCGGGGATGATCCAGCACCCACCCACGACAACGAACAAACGTACGAGTAAACCCCGCGCGAGCGGGGATGATCCCGGCGGCATCGGTGCAGTGCGGGGCGAGCACGCGTAAACCCCGCGCGAGCGGGGATGATCCCATGTGTGCGTGACGCGCGTCACCGTCCGACGGGTAAACCCCGCGCGAGCGGGGATGATCCCTGGCCGGGCTCGCATCCGCCGCCCAGCTCGGCGTAAACCCCGCGCGAGCGGGGATGATCCCGAACGTACGAAACGCGCGACGCGCGCGACGCGGTAAACCCCGCGCGAGCGGGGATGATCCTGGACGCCGCGGGCCGCCTGGCGCGCGAGTACGGTAAACCCCGCGCGAGCGGGGATGATCCGGCCGCCCAGGAGATCATGAACGCCCTCGACGCGTAAACCCCGCGCGAGCGGGGATGATCCGCAGGCCGGCGAGACCCGCAGGACCGTGGGCAGCGTAAACCCCGCGCGAGCGGGGATGATCCGGATTGGTAGTGACGGTGATGAGCGTCAGCCGAGTAAACCCCGCGCGAGCGGGGATGATCCCGGCAAGGCCGGCGCCGGCGACCTCGTCGACCGGTAAACCCCGCGCGAGCGGGGATGATCCGGACGTCGATGGCCTCGCCGAGGGTGGCGATGAGTAAACCCCGCGCGAGCGGGGATGATCCGCGCGGGAGTGTCCCCGCTTCCCTGTCCGACGAGTAAACCCCGCGCGAGCGGGGATGATCCTCCCGGTCCATACTGCGGAGAGGACCGGCTGCAGTAAACCCCGCGCGAGCGGGGATGATCCTCCACGCCTCGGCGACCGAGGGCGCCGACGTGTAGTAAACCCCGCGCGAGCGGGGATGATCCGTGTCTCCTTAGATGGGCGCCGGTGCTCTCTGCGTAAACCCCGCGCGAGCGGGGATGATCCGCCACCCGGCGATTGGCAGCCCGGCCGTGCGGGGTAAACCCCGCGCGAGCGGGGATGATCCCAGGCACGGGGCGACCGGCACCCAGGCGCAGTCGTAAACCCCGCGCGAGCGGGGATGATCCTACGCGTGGCATGATGCCGTGATCCGCCGGGCGGTAAACCCCGCGCGAGCGGGGATGATCCCCCGGTCGCGGTGCTCGTAGGCGGCGATCCGGTGTAAACCCCGCGCGAGCGGGGATGATCCGCCTCGATGCATGCGCTGCCGTCGTCGTCGAGGGTAAACCCCGCGCGAGCGGGGATGATCCGCTCATTCGTGGTCTGCGAATCCGTCCAGTTGGGTAAACCCCGCGCGAGCGGGGATGATCCTCTCGTCCATGTCCCGCCAGTCGACGGGCTCGCGTAAACCCCGCGCGAGCGGGGATGATCCCGGTCATACACGACGCGGGCCGGGCCGGCCGTGGTAAACCCCGCGCGAGCGGGGATGATCCGGCGTCCTGCTCCCGGAACCACTGGACGATGACGTAAACCCCGCGCGAGCGGGGATGATCCTGAGGACAGATTGGCGCCCGGGCGCGGGATCGAGTAAACCCCGCGCGAGCGGGGATGATCCGCGCATCGCCGCCTATGCCGGGGTGAAGCCGCGGTAAACCCCGCGCGAGCGGGGATGATCCCCAGGACGTCCGCGGCGAGCCACTCGCGGACCTGTAAACCCCGCGCGAGCGGGGATGATCCCGGGGCCGGGTCCTCCTCGGCCCGGAGGGCGGCGTAAACCCCGCGCGAGCGGGGATGATCCGGCGCCGATCGCCTGGGCGATGAACTCCTCCACGTAAACCCCGCGCGAGCGGGGATGATCCCTCCGCCCCAGCCCGGCTGGAAGGCGAAACCGGGTAAACCCCGCGCGAGCGGGGATGATCCGACGAGAAGAAGACGCCCGCAGTGGTGGGTCGAGTAAACCCCGCGCGAGCGGGGATGATCCCACCCACGCCGGCACCGCCGCATTCATGATCATGTAAACCCCGCGCGAGCGGGGATGATCCCCGGCTCACGGAAATGAACCGTGCGAGAGTGCGGTAAACCCCGCGCGAGCGGGGATGATCCATCCCGTAGCGGCCGCACCCGTCCGGGGAACCCGTAAACCCCGCGCGAGCGGGGATGATCCCCAGGCGATCTGGGCCCAGCGGGCCAGGTCTCCGTAAACCCCGCGCGAGCGGGGATGATCCCCTCCTCGAGGCGCGGAAGTGAGCGGAGACGTCGTAAACCCTGCGCGAGCGGGGATGATCCGATGCCGGCCTGGGCGAAGACGTACTGGATCAGGTAAACCCCGCGCGAGCGGGGATGATCCTGAATTCGGCGCGCAGGTCCCCGGCGTGGCCGGGTAAACCCCGCGTGAGCGGGGATACCACCTATAAGTTAAGTGCGAAGAAAGAGGAGGCACCATGCCCCGAATCAATAAAGATCCTCGGTCACCGGCCGAGTTCCGAACCATGCGAGAAGTCCTCGGGATCTCCGGGCCCGTCCTCGCCGACACGCTCGACGTCAACCCCCGCTCGCAGCGGGCGTGGGATTACAAGACCACGGCCCCAGACACCGCGTGGGCCGTCATCGATCAGCGGATCGAGTGGATCGAGGATACGGCCGGCACTATCCTGAACGAGTCGGAAAACGCGTCGAACAACGGGGAGATCATTCTCGTCGTCTATCCGAACGATGATGCGGCCCGCCGAGCGGGGTGCTCGGTGCCCGCCTCCTGGCATCGGGCCGCAATGGGGCACGTCGCCATGATTCTCCGGATGAGGGGACGCACCTGCCGGATCGAGTACCCGCCCGAGGGGTGACACGGGAGTGACCGGCAGTGGCGCCGGCCGACCCGCCGGAGGAGTGACACGGATCGACACAAATCGCCCTGCTCCTCGCCCGCCACGCGACTGCTCCCCCGTGCGGCTCCACTGCGACCGGCCGCCGCTATCCTCCTGTCATGACCACGTCCGCCGCCCCGGCCGCCACGGCCCCACCTTCCGACGCGCAGCACCTCGTTCTCACGCTGTCCTGTCCGGACCGGCCCGGCATCGTCCACGCCGTCTCGGGGGCGCTGGCCCGCCGCGGGGGCAATATCACCGAGTCCCAGCAGTTCGGCGATCCCGAGACGGGCCTGTTCTTCATGCGCGTCACGGTCCTGACCCGTGTGCCCCGCTCCGAACTGGAGGCCGATCTGGCCGAACTCGCCGGAACCTACGACATGCGCTGGTCCCTCGACGCCGTCGACCGCCCCGTGCGCACCCTCCTCATGGTGTCCAAGGAGGCGCACTGCCTGTCCGACCTCCTCTTCCGCGCCACCAGCCAGGGCCTGCCCATCGACGTCGTCGGCGTCGTCGGCAATCACGAGGTCCTGCGGTCCGTCGCCGAGTTCTACGGCGTCCCCTTCCACCACATCCCGGTCGCCAAGGACACCAAGGAGGCGGCCGAGGCCGAGCTGCTCGGCCTGGTCGACTCCCTGGGCGTGGAGCTCGTGGTTCTGGCTCGCTACATGCAGATCCTCTCCCCCGCCCTGTGCGAGCGCCTCCACGGCGGCGTCATCAATATCCACCACTCCTTCCTGCCCAGCTTCAAGGGCGCCAAGCCCTACCACCAGGCGCACGACCGCGGCGTCAAGCTCATCGGCGCCACCGCCCACTACGTCACGGCCGATCTGGACGAGGGCCCGATCATCGAGCAGGACGTCACCCGGGCCTCGCACGCCGACTCGGCCCTCGCCCTGCAGCGCAAGGGGCAGGACGTCGAGCGCCGGGTCCTCGCCCAGGCCGTCAAGTGGCACGCCGAGCACCGCGTCCTGCTCAACGGCCGCCGCACCGTCGTCTTCGCCTGAGCCCCCGCCGGGAACGGCCCGCGCCTCACCTCATCGGCGGGGCCGGCGCAGGTCGAGCCGCGCATCGGCCGCCGCGGCCAGCAGCTCCTCGTCATGGGTGATGAGCAGGACGACGGCGCCGCCCCGGGCGCTGTCCCCGATGGCCCGCGCGATCGACTCCAGGTGCCGCCGGTCCACACCCGAACTGGGCTCGTCGTAGATGACGATGCGCGCACGCGTGCACCGGGTGGCGGCGATGACGAGGCGCTGCTGCTGCCCGCCCGACAGCGCCAGCGGATGCTGCTCGGCGTGGGGCAGCAGGTCGAACTCGTCGAGCAGCCGGTCCGCCTCGGCGTCGTCCAGTGCGCCGGCGCCCGACCCCGCCTGAGAGGCGGACAGCCGGATCTCGGCCCGGGCGCTGTCGGTGAAGAGCTGGCGCTGGACGTCCTGCATGACGATCGCGGTGCACCGGAGGCGTTCGCGCCGGCTCAGCTCCGCCCCGTCGAGGCAGATGCTGCCGGAGTGCCGCTGGAGCCCGGCGATGGTGCGCGCGAGCGTCGTCTTGCCCGCCCCGTTGGGCCCGCAGATCGCCGTCACCCTCCCGGCGGGGAAGAAGGCGTCGTCGATGGAGAGCACGGTGCGTCCCCGGAGGGTGCAGCGCACATCCGCGAGTCGGAGCCCGCTCCCCGTCTCCTTCCCGCCGCACGCCGGCCGGAGCTCCGGAGGGGCGGGCGGAATCCCGGCACCGTCATCCGGGCCGCCGGCCGCAATGCTCGCCCCGTGCGCGACGACGGCGGGCAGCGTCGTCGTCGCGGGCGCTCTGATGTCGCGCAGCCCGTGGGCGGCCAGGTCGGCGTCCGATAGCGCGAGGATCTGCTCGGCGGACCATTCGCGGGCGATCCGTCCCCTTTCGAGCAGCACGAACCGGTCGACGACCGGGGCGAGGTAGTGGAGCCGGTGCTCGCTCAGGACGATGGTGATCCCGAGGCGGCGCAGCTCGCGGAGCACGCCGGCGAGGTTCTCGACGGCGTCGGCCGACAGGTTCGAGCTCGGCTCATCCAGGAGCAGCAGACCCGGTTCGTGCGCGAGGGCCGCGGCGACGGCGACCCGCTGCTGCATCCCCCCGGACAGGTGCGCCAGGGGGCGGTCGGCCAGGTCGTGGATCCCCAGCCGCCGCATCACCGCGTCGACGCGCGCGCGGATGCGCTGGGGGGCGGTGCCGAAGTTCTCCATCGCGAAGGCGGTCTCCTCGACCACGGTGGCGGTGAAGAACTGCCGCCGGGGGTGCTGGAGGACGGTGCCGGTCCGGCGTCCGATCTCCTCGAGCGGACTCGCCGCGACGTCCAGACCGGCCACCGTCACACCCCCGCTCAGGCTCCCCTCGTGCAGGTGCGGGATGAGCCCGTTCATCATGCGCAGCAGGGTGGACTTGCCCGACCCGCTGGCGCCGCACAGCGCGACGGCCTCCCCCGGCTCGACGGCCAGGTCGATGTGCTCCAGGGTCGGCTCCGACGAGGCGGCGTAGCGCCAGGACGCGTCGGCGACGGCGATCACGTCAGTCCCTTGACGACCGGGCAGGCCGCCACGAGCACCGCGCCGATCCCGATCCAGAGCAGATCCGACCGGCCCAGGTGCAGCGGGACGCGGCAGGTCGGTCGCCGGTGGGATCCCAGGCCGCGCAGGAGGGCCGCCGCGCTCAGGTCGTCGCCGACCCGCAGCGTCGAGGCGATGACGGGAACCGTGAACCATCCGATGCTCAGGACCGGATGCCTCAGAACGGAGCGCCATCCGGTGAGCCCGCGCAGGCGCATCGAGTCGAGCACCGCGGACGCCTCGGCCGCGACGACGGGCACGAAGCGCAGCATGACGGCGATGGGCACCGTCAGCGCCCGCGGCACGCGCGCGGCCCTCAGCGCCGCGGTCATGGTGCCGGGCGTCGCCGTGCGGAACAGGTGCTGTCCCACCCCGTAGATGACGAGGAAGCGGAGGAAGTAGTTCGCCGCCAGGCCGATGGCCGCGGTGAGCATGGAGGGCAGGAGCCGCGGCAGCGCGCACCAGCCGAATCCGAGGATGCCGGTGCCCAGCGCGAGGGCGGCGGCGTGCTTCCGGGCGCCGTCGGCCAGAGCCAGGAGGAGTCCGAGCGCCGCGCCCGCGGGGATGAAGACCGCGCCTCCGGGCGCCATGACCAGGATGCTGATCACGAGGATCAGGAGCAGACTCGTGCGCGGATCGGTCCTCCCCCGCGAACCCGTCGGACCCGGATGCCCGACGTCGGCCGACCGCGCGGTCGCGGCGGCCCCGAGCGACGTCGTCGACGCCGCGCTCAAGCCAGTCCCGCCCGCTCGAAGTTCTTGCGCAGCAGGTTGAGGGCGATGACGCCGCCGACGATGCCGAGGACGACCACGCCGACGTCGTAGCCGACGAGGACCCCGGTCGACAGGAACTCGTCGAGGCGGTGAACGTACGCCTCGCCCCTGCCGTTCGCGGCCATGGAGCTGAAGTAGCCGGCGCGGTCGTAGTACAGGGGCAGGAGCGGGCCCGCGTACCACATGGCGAAGACGATGTAGGAGATGACTCCGGCCCAGCGCGAGCGGTAGCCGGTGACCGCCTGAATGACCTCGATGACGACGGACAGGGCGATCAGGAGGACGACCGCCACCGGCGGGAACCCGAGGACCAGGCACACCAGGGCGACGATGAGCGTGAACAGGAAGACCATTCCGGCGTGCTTCACCCTGGCCAGGAACAGCATGAACGGGATCGCCCCGACTACGACGCTCAGACCCAGGGTCGCGATCATCATGACCGGGTTGAGGAACCCGAACATGGTGATGCCGTAGTACAGCACGAGGTAGATGGCCGCGAAGATGCCGATGGTCATGAGATCGCGGCCGCTCATCGCGAGGGTGAGGCGGCGCTGATCGTGATCGCTCATGAGAGTCTCCCTTCCCGCGTGGTTGTTCCCACGCGGTCGTTCCCGTGCGGCCGCCGCGGAGGGATCGGCCCGGCCGAGCGCCCCGTGCCTGCGGCGCGGTGAGGTGCGGCGCCCACATTAACACAGTGTCCGGATAGGTGCACCTAAGTTCCTTGACGATGGCTGTCGCCGCTGCTGTCACCGCCGCTGCGGGGCGGCCGCACCGCGCCGCGGCGCTCACCGCTGCGACGTCGTGAGGTCCTCGAGACCGTCCATGAGGCGCTCCAGGACGAAGCGGTAGTACTCGTCCTGCACGGAGGCGGCCGACTCGGCCGAACCGGTCAGGCGGCCCGCCAGGTCGCGCGTCAGCAGCGAGATCCCGGGGCTCTCGCGTCCCAGCGCCTCGAACTCGTCCATGAGCGCCTCATGGTCCCGCCCGGCCGACCGGGTGTGAGCGGCCCGATCGTCCGCGGAGGCGATGGTCATCAGGGCCGTGTTGAACAGGGCCGCGTACGTCTTGGCCGTGTCCGCCCCGAATCCGGCCCGCTGGAGCGAGGCGATGCCGGCGTCGACGACGGGGATCATCGCGGGGAAGGCCGGGCCGTGGAGCAGGAGCCAGCGGGCGGTCCCGGGGTGACCCGCCAGGACGGGGCGCGCGGGGAACAGGGCCGCGCGGAACCACTCCCGCCAGGGCAGGACCCGCGTCGGGAAGCCGACCATGGTCAGGACCCGCTCGACGACGCGACGGCGCAGCAGCTCCTGCCCGCCGACGTGGTGGTACAGCGAGGCGGTGGCCACGCCGAGGCGCCGGGCCAGATCGCGCACCGACCACGACTCGAGCCCCGCGTCGCGCGTGGCCTCGAGGGCGACGTCGATAATCGCCTCGGGGGTGAGGCCGATGTGGTAGGGCCTGCCGGCCCTGGTTCTGGTCATCGTCTCCTAAGCGGTCCGGCGCGCCCGCACCGGCCGCCGTCGGCCGGGGCGCGGAACCGATGCTATCAGCGCCGCGTCTCACAGCCGACGGCGCAGCGCCCAGGCCCCCAGACCCGCGCCCGCGACGGCGGCCAGGAGCGAGCCGATCAGCATCGGGGCCGCCGACGGCGGGGCGACCATCCAGGCCTGCGCCTGCATCGTCTCGAACACGTGGGCGATCGGCCAGAACCGGTCGAAGACCTGGACGCCCCGCGGCAGGGTGGCCACCGAGGAGAAGCCGCCCGAGGCGAAGAAGGACCCCGCGAAGGTGATCATGAGCAGCGGCTGGACGGCGCGGTAGTCGCGCAGCCAGGCCCCGATGGCGATGCCGACCCCGGCGCAGGCGACCGACACGGGGCCGGCGATCGCGAGCAGGACGGGCAGACGCCCGATCGGGATGCGCACGCCGAAGACGGCAACGGCCACGGCGAGCGCGAGCAGGGCGGTGATCATCCCGGTGACGACGCCGGACAGAATCGTGCCGACGGTCAGATCGGCCAGGGGCCGGGGCGCGAGCCGGATCTCCTGGATGGTCCGGTGCTCCCACTCGCGCGCCACCATGATCGCGGCGTTGAGCGCGGAGCCGACCATGATCGCCAGGATGACGGCGCTGTGGGCGATGAAGATCCGCCGCCGCACGTCGTCGGCCCGCGTGGTCGTCTGGGTCACGGTGACCGGAGCCGCATGCGGCGTGTGCGCCGCGGCGTAGTCCTGGACGGCGCGGGTCAGTCGCAGACGGGCGTTCTTCATCATGTCGGTGTTGATGTTGTAGACCCGCGTGCGCAGGACGGGGATCTCACCGGCCTCGATCCGCTCGTCGAAGTCCTCGGGGATGGTGACCGCCAGCTGGAGGCGCCCCTCGGCCACGAGCCGCCCGGCCTCGTCGGCGTCGGTGGTCACCACCCGGAAGTAGGGGCCGATGTCGCCGCGCAGATCGCGGATCTCCCGCTCGAAGGCGGCCGCATGGGGGCCGGCGCCCTCGTTCACCAGCCCGATATTCCACTCGTCCCCGCCGAAGCCGAACAGGATGCCGCACAGGAGCATGAGCACGAGCGGAATGAGCATGGGGCCGACGAGGGCCTGCCAGTCGCGGGCCCACTGGCGCAGATCCTTGTGGACGACGGCGCCGATGCGGTCCAGGCGCCGGGTCAGCCGGGTCGGCGTCGTGGTCGTTCCCGTGGTCGTCGTCATGGTCACTGCCCTCCGGTCAGTTGGGTGTAGGCGCGGCGCAGCAGCCGGACGCCCAGGGCGAGGATCGCGGTGGTCGAGACCAGCACAATGGCGAGGTTCCGCGTCAGGTCCGAGGCCTCACCGGTCAGGAAGATGCTGCGCGCGCTCATGAAGGCGTAGGTGGTGGGCAGGGCCCGCGAGAGCCGCCACAGTCCGGTCATGGGCTGACCCCAGGCCAGCCCGCGCATGGACTCCTCATTGCCCGAGACGAGGAAGAACATGACGGCCAGGGTGATCAGGACCGACGCCGTGGCGAGGGTCTTCTTCGAGGCCACGCCGACGACGATGCCGACGCCCGCCCCCATGAGCAGCGCGGCCAGGATGATGCCCGCCATGGCGAGCGGATTGCCTGCGGGTCGGAAACCGAAGCCGACGACGAGCACGAGCAGGACGAGCGCCACCGAGGCCAGGGACTGGCCGAGTCCGGCGACCGCCTTGCCGGCCACCAGCGCACCGCGCCCCAGCGGGGCGAGCAGCAGGTTCTTCACGGTCCGGTCGTTCCACTCGGAGGCGACCTGAAGGCCGGCGCCCACCATGGCGGCGTACAGGCAGCCGAACAGGAGCAGACTGGTGGAGATGTAGCCGAGCATGGTGGGGTCGCGGGGGAACCGGCGCGTCTCCCGCACCATCACGACCGGCCCGGTCAGCTCGTCGTCGAGGCTGCGGACGGCGGCGTCCAGGCGCAGGCGCAGGTTCTTGGAGTAGTCGGAGTTGATGTTGTTCAGGCGCAGCTCCACCTGCGCGCCCCCGTCCGCCGCGGCGGCGGAGAATCCCTCCGGGATGACGACGACGGCCAGGGCGCCGCCGCCGTCGAAGGCCCTCAGGGCGACGTCGGGATCGGTGGTGAGAACGTCGTAGTAGGGGCCCTCATCGGAGCGGATGGTCCGCATGGCCTCGATCAGGCGCGCGGAACCCGGCCCGCCGTCCAGGTCGGCGACCATGATCGGATTGTTGTTGGACACGGGGACGATCAATGAGTAGAAGAGGATGAAGACGAGCGGAATGGCGACGCCGATGACCATGAGGAAGGGCTGGCGCACGAATCGCGTCCAGTCCTTGACGGCGATTGCGACGACCGCTTCGAGACGCCTCATGCCGCGCCCCCGTCCCGCAGCGCCGTCCCGGTCAGGGCCAGGAAGACGTCGTTGAGGTCGGGGCGCCGCACGCCGACCAGGACGGCGTCGCCATCCCGCTCGACGAACCAGTCGAGCACGGCGCGCGTGGTGGCGGGCCTTCCGTCCGCAGCCACGGAGACAATGCCGTCGAGACCGTCGCGACCATCTCGATGGTCGCCGTCGTCATGGCCGTCGTGCCGCGCGACGCCGATGACGCCGGGCAGGCGCTGGAGCCCGTGCGCCGCCTCCGGGCGGGATGTGCGCACGTCGACGAAGGTCCGCCCGAGCCGGTCGCGCAGCTCATCGGGAGTACCGGCGGCCACCAGGGCCCCGTGGTCGAGGATGGCGAGGTTGTCGGCGAGCTCCTGGGCCTCCTCCATGTAGTTGGTCGTCAGCAGCACCGTGCCGCCGTCCGCGGCGATGCGCCGCACCCGTTTCCACAGGGCGGCCCGGGACTGGACGTCGACGCCGAGGGTGGGCTCGTCCAGGACGACGACGCTCGGCTCGGTGAGCAGGGCGCGCGCCAGGGCCAGGCGGCGCTGCATGCCGCCGGAGTAGGTGCCCACCCGGTCGCGACGGCGGCCGGTCAGTCCGACGAGCTCGAGGACCTCGTTGATGCGGCCGCGCCGCTGGGAACGGGGGACGCCGTACAGCCGGGCGTGGAAGGCGAGGTTCTCGTCGGCCGACAGGTCGTTGTACAGGGCGGTCTCCTGGGGAACCACGCCCAGGCGGGCGCGCACCGCGGTGACGTCGGCGCGCACGTCGATGCCCTCGCAGACCACGGTTCCGCCGGTGGGGCGCAGCAATCCGCACAGGAGGTTGACGCAGGTCGTCTTGCCCGAGCCGTTGGGGCCGAGCAGCCCGAAGACCTGCCCCTGGGCGATGTCGAGGCTCAGCGAGTCGAGGGCGACCAGGGGCTCGCGGCGACGCCGTCGGAACTCCATGCGCAGATCGCGGAAACTGACGGCGGGGACGTCGGAGCCGGCAGGCGGTCCGGAGTTGCTGTGAGTGCTCATGGTTGCCATGAGACGCGCCGGGCGCGCACCATCTCAACCGTGGTGAATAAGCGTCCCGGCCGTCCCTCGCAGCCGTCGAACACCAGGGGGAGGATCCTCGAGGCGGCCCGCAGCCGGTTCGAGACGGACGGCTACACCCGGACCTCCCTGCGGTCGATCGCCCGGGAGGCCGACGTCGACCATGCCCTGGTCACCTACTACTTCGGCTCGAAGGAGGGACTGTTCCGCGCCGTGGCCAGGCTCGCGCTCAGCCCGGCGCAGGGCTTCGACACGGTCGCCGCCAGGGTCGCGCCCGAGTACCTGGCGGAGGCGCTCCTGCGCGCCGCGCTCTCCCTGTGGGACAGGCCCGAGTACCGCACGGGACTGGTCCGGTTGTTCACCGGCGCCCTCGCATCGGAGTCGGCCTTGCGCGTCCTGCGGGAATATTTGCACTCCGAGGTGGTGATGCACCTGACCGATCACATCAAGGGGCCCGACGCCGGACGGCGAGCGGGGGCGGCGGCGACGATCATCAGCGGCCTGTTCCTGACCCGGCACCTGCTGCAGCTCGAGCCGGTCGCCTCACTGCCCGCGGACGAGATCATCGCCCAACTCGCCCCGGCATTGCGCACGGCCCTTCACCCGAGGGCGGCGCTGGCATTGCGGACCGGAACGGTCCGGGCTCCCGACGCGCCCGCGTGAGTTGCGAGGCGACGACAACGACGGCCAGCGCCCGCGGCGACATTCGGCAGGAGGCCGCCGGGGCCATCGGGACGCCGCCGCCGGGCCGTCAGAAGGCCGGGACCTCGTCGAGGAGGGCCGCCAGCCCCAGGGCGTGGAGGGCCCGGGGGTAGGGGCGGGTCTCGAAGGCGCCGGGCTGCTGGCCGGGCCGGGGTCCGCGGGTGGTCAGGGCGGCGGGGGCGGCGTCGGCCAGGCCCCGTTCGAGCCGATCCAGGACGGCGCCGGTGACCGCGGCGGCGAGGTGGTCGGGGACGGGGCCGCCCGGCTCGATGAGGTGGCGCGGGCCCACCCGCCGGGGCAGCCGGAGGATCGTGCCGTCCGCCTCGCGCCGGTAGCGCGCGCCGGAGGGGGTCCGCCAGACCAGGGAGCCGTCGTCGGCGCGGCTCAGCGACCACCCCGGCGTGTGCTTGAGGCGGTGGTGGGCCTGGCACAGGCTGGTGAGGTTGGTCAGGGAGGTCGTCCCGCCGGCCGCCCACGGCCTGATGTGGTCGAGGTCGCAGCGGCGCGCGGGCACCTCGCAGCCGGGATGGGTGCAGGCGCGGTCCCGGGCGCGCACAAGGTCGGCCAGGGCGGCGGGCGGGCGGTAGCGGCGGCGGCCGATGTCGAGCACGGCGCCGGAGAGCGGGTCGGTGACGAGTCGGCGCCACGTCCCGCCCGCGGCCAGGGCCCGGGCCGCAACCCCGGGAATGGGCGCACTGCGCCCTCCCATGGTCAGGACGGCCTCGCACCGGGCGGGTCCGGGATCCGGGGACCGGTGAGCGGAAGGCCCGCAGCCCGGGGGTCCTTCGGCCCCCGCGCCGGAATCCGGGCCCCGGCCCGGGGGCGCGCCCGGCGGCGGGTCCGGGGCCTGCGGGTCCGAACCGGGCGGTTCGTCCTCGAGGACCTGGACCAGGTGGTCCAGGGGGACGGTGACGTCGACCAGGACCTGCAGTCCGGGCGGCGGGAACACGGGCGCCGATCCCGACGGCGTCCACCACGGGCTGCTCGACCCGACGAGGTCGCTCAGGGCGGTGAGCATGCCCTCCAGGGGCACGCCGTCGGGCATGAGACGACGATCGGCATCGGCAACGGGCGCGGCGGCGTCGGCGGCGTCGGCGGCGCCAGCATCGACGACGGCGGAGGCGGCGCCCGCCCCGGAACCGTCCGATGCGGTCGCGGAATCCGGGGCCACGCCCGGGGACGCGGGGACGATCGCCGCCCTGGTCCCGCCCGGGGGCTCGGAGCGCTCCGGGGCCCGCCGGCAGGCGTCGCGCTGGCAGGTGCGCAGCGCGCCCAGGGTCATTCCCACCAGCGCGTCGGCGCGCAGCTGGGCGGGGGTGCGCTCATCCCCGGCGGCGCGCGCCGAGGCGGCCACGGCATCGAGGGTGGCGTCCACCAGGAAGGCGTCGGCGGTGGGCATGAGCATGCGCATCTCGCTCACGCCCTCCCCCGCCGGCCGCGGCCGGCTCACGTGGCGCTGGGCGGTGTTGCGGCGACGGCGCCCCCGGGCGCCGTCGGGGTCCAGGGCGGTCAACGACCGGTCGAGGTCGCGCGCGAGCTGGGCGTGCGTGCGGTGCGGGGCGCGGGGCAGGACCTCGGTCTGGACGGCGCGGGCCGTCTGCGTGCTCACGCCGGTGAGTCGGCCCGCGATGACGGCCGCCTTGGCCTCGTCGATCAGACCCACGCGGTGCAGCGCCTCGGTGGGCGCCAGCACGCCCGACAGCATGGCCTCGCCGCGGTCCAGGAGCCGCTCCGCGCGGGAGCGCGAGACGCCCAGTCGGCAGGCGATCTCACTGGAGACGGTGAACCGGTTCTCCTGCGGCGTCACGAAGCGCGGGGCGTCGTCCTGCGGCCCCCGCGGGGCCGGTCCCGTGCGCAGCTCCGGGGTGCGCGCCAGGCAGGCGCTCGCCAGGGCCTCGGCCCAGTGCGCCCAGGAGGCCAGGCGCCGGCACGCGGCGACGACCTCGCTCAGCGCCCGAGCCCCCAGGTCCGCCAGGGCCTCGGCCGCCATCTCGCCGCCGGGACCCACTTGCAGGCGGTCCGCCGCCTCCAGCAGCGCCCGCTCACCCGGATCGAGCACCCGCTCGACGAGCGCCCCCTCGCCGCCGGGGCCGAACAGGCGGAAGCACTCCCCCTCGTCCAGATCGCCGGAGTCCGACGGCGAGTCCCCCGCCGGCGCCGGACCCAGGAGCGGGCTCAGGAACCGTTCGACGACGTCGGCGAGTTGGGCGCCCGGGACCATGGCGGCCAGGCGGTCCAGGGCCTCCTCGTCCGCGTCGGAACCCTCGTCGAAGACCTCATCGAGGGCCCCGTCCCGCCCGGGCGCACCGGCGGGCCCCGTCGCGCCGACTCGCGCGGGAGGTGCGGCCGAACCCAGGTGCTCGAACATATGTACAGTGTACCATCGTTTCCGGCGCGAATCCAGGCCCACGGGGCAATTGCTCGGGGTTTTCCGGGGCTCCGGCCGGGGCCTCAGACGCCCCGCCCGGAGGTCTCCCGCACTCCGGTCAGGGGCCTCCCGCGCCCCGTTCGCGGTGCATCGGTCTACCGTGGGGCGCATGAGCGAGACCCCCGCCTCAATCGCACCGACCGCACCGACCACCTCAGCCGCTTCGAACACCTCGACCGTCCCGACCCCCGCGACCGTCCTGCCGGCATCCGCCGCCGACCCGTGCGCCCTCCTCGCCGACGGCCTGGACCGCTCCCGCGAGCGCTTCGACCGCGCCCTGGACGGCGTCACCCTGGAGCAGGCCAATGCCCGGCCCGCATCCGGGCTCGCTCCGCGCATCGACTCCCTCACCTGGCTCGCCTGGCACACGGCCCGGGAGATCGATCTCCAGGTCAGCGCCCTGGCCGGGGCCGAGCCCCTGTGGACCGGCGCGGGATTCTCCGCCCGCTTCGCCCTGCCTCTGCCCGACGACACCGAGGACTGGCGCCACGCCCCCGAGCAGGCCGCACTGGTGCGCGTGAACGACCTCGCGCTCCTGACCGACTACCTCGACGCCGCCTGCGCCCTGGCGCACGAGTACCTGGACGGCCTGGAGGCGGCGGCCCTCGACGAGGTCGTGGACCGCTCCTGGGATCCGCCGGTCACCCGCGCCGCGCGCCTGGTCTCGATCATCGACGACGCCGCCCAGCACTCGGGCCAGGCCGTCTACGCCCGCCGGCTGCTGGGTCTGGAGGGCTGAGAACCGCGCTCAGGCGACCGGCTCGCCGCGGCGCAGGACGTCCGCCGGGACCAGGTCGGCGTCGGTGACGACGACGTCGCCCCAGCACCCGGCCTCCAGGGCGCCCACCGAGTCGTCCCCGAGGATCCTGGCGCCCTGGACGGAGGCGGCGTAGACGGCGTCGACCAGGTCCACCCCGCCCCTCCAGGTGGTGCGCACGACGTCGATGAGGCGGCTGGTCCCGCCGGCGATGGCGCCGCCCTCGCTCAGGCGGGCGACGCCGTCGGCCACGGTGACCGGCTGGGAGCCGAGCACGTAGTCGCCGTCGGCCATGCCGGCCGCGGCCATGGCGTCGGTGACCAGGACGACATTGTCCCGGCCCAGGGTCTCGAACATGTCGAGCACGATGGCGGGGTTGAGGTGGACGCCGTCGCCGATCATCTCGACGATGCACCGGCCCCGGGCCGCCGCCGCGAGGAACTCGGGCACCGGTCCGGGGGCGCGGTGGTGCATGGGGCGCATGCCGTTGAACAGGTGGGTGGCGGTGGGGCGGTCGCAGCGCATCGGCAGCCCCGCCTCCGCACGCGCGTCCAGGCGGGCGGCGGCGTCGGCCAGGGCGGCGCGCACGGGGCCGGCCTCGGAGTCGGTGTGGCCCAGGCTCGGCAGGGGGGCGCCGGCGATGAGGGCCGCGATGACGCCGTCGTCGCCGGTGACGCCGGGCTTCTCGGGGGCGATGGTCATGGTGGCCACGTGGCCGCGGCCCAGGGCGATCAGCTCGCGGACCAGGTCCGCATCGGGGTCGATGATGTAGGTGGGGTCCTGGGCGCCGCAGCGCTCGACGGAGACGAAGGGCCCCTCGAAGTGGATGGCGGCGAGCTCTCCGCGCTCGCACAGGTCGGCCAGCACCGCGGTGCGCTCGCGCAGGACCTCGGCGGAGGCGGTGACGCAGGAGGCCACGAGGCTGGTGGTGCCGGCGCGGCGGTGCTCCATGACGGCCGTCATGGCCTGCTCGGCGGTCCGGGCGTTGGGGAAGGACTCGCCGCCGCCGCCGTGGCAGTGGACGTCGACCAGGCCGGGCAGGAGGTAGCCGCCCCCGGGGGCGCTCTCGGCGGCGGCGACGGCGTCGCCGAAGCCCGCGCGCCCGGCGGCGGCGGCCGGGCCGACCCAGGCGATGTGCCGATCGGTGACGACGACGGCGCCGTCGTCGATGATGCGGTCGGGGGTGACGACCCGGCCCCGGCGGGCGGTGGTCGCGGGGGCGGGTGCAGCGGTGGCGGGAACGGCGGGGCTCATGGCGGCAGACTACCCGGGGCGCCGCACCCGCCCGGAGGCGACGGCGCGCGGCGCCCCGGGCAGTCGGCCGTCGGACCCGCGTCCGGCGCCGCCATGCGGCGTCACGTCCGGCGCCGCCACAGCCGCGAGCCCGCCAGGACGCAGCCCAGGGTCAGGGGCAGCGCCAGGAGCAGCCGGAGCCACTCGACCCGCTCGACCCCGGTGCCCGTGTAGAGGCCCACCGCGACGTCGAGCCACTGCTTGAGGGGGTTCCACTCCAGGATCCTCTTGAGGATCTCGGGCAGCTGGTCCAGGGGCATGGCCGCGCCCGAGCCGAAGAACATGAGGAAGAAGACGGCGGCCGACAGGGCCTGGGTCGTGCGCGCGGAGACCCTCAGTGCGCCGATGAGGAAGCCCAGCGCTGAGAGCCAGACGATCGAGCCCGCCATGATCAGGAGGAGGCGCGGGTTCCACAGCTCGGACCGCACGCCGTCGCGCGCGGCGACCACGAGGAGGACGACCGCGACGGCGCCCGCGATGAGCACGAGCGTGGACAGCAGCAGGGCGATCACGAAGTGCCCGCCCCGCAGCGGGAGGGTGGCGTAGCGCCGGTCGATCCCGCGCGAGCGGAGCTCGGCCAGGTAGATCGGCATTCCCATGAGCAGCAGGTTGGCGATCACCGTCAGGATGAGCGAGGGGAACATGACGTCGATGAACCTCACGCCGGGGGCCACCTCGTTGGAGGCGTAGGGGATGCCGATGAAGACGTACATGATGACGGGGAAGACGAGGGAGAAGAACACGGCGACGGGCTCGCGCAGCAGCAGGGCGAGCTCCTGGCGGGTCCACACCGCCACGACGCGCCACCCGGGCGCGAGGGCCGGTCGGTCGGGGCCGGCGGCCGTCGGGCGCTGGGCCGGGCGCCGGGACGGGCGCCGCTCCGGGTGCTGCGCCGCGCTCATGCGGCCGCCCCCCGGTCGGCTCGCGAGACCGCCTCGGCGAAGACGTCCTCCAGCCGGATCGGCCCCTTCAGGATGTCCTGGTAGCGCAGCTCGCCGCGGCCCCGGGCCGCCTCGATCACGTCGGCCATGGCCGTGACGGCCTCCTTGTCGGTGATGAGCACGCGCACCTCCCCCGTCCCCACCAGGTCGAGGCCGCGAGCGCGGGCCCAGGCGTCCACGGAGGGGTCGGCCCCGATGAGCCGCAGCCGCCACCGGCCGTCGGCCGGGCCGAGGACATCCTCGACCGTCCCCTGCAGGATCAGGCGGCCGCGGTCGAGGACCAGGAGCCGGTCGGCGTAGGCCTCGGCCTCGCTCAGGTCGTGGGTGGAGGCGAGGACGGCGACGCCCTCGGCGCGGCGCAGCCGGAGGAACTCCCACAGCTCGGCGCGCGCCACCGGGTCGATGCCGCTGGTCGGCTCGTCCAGGACGAGGGCGCGGGGGCGGCCGATGCAGGCCAGGGCGACGTCCAGGCGCCTGGCCCACCCGCCCGACAGGGAGTCGATGGTCTGGGCCGCGCGGGCGTCCAGGCCGAGCTGGGCGACGATCCGCTCGACTGGGCCCGGGTCGGCGTACAGGGCGGCGACCGCTCGGATGGCTTCGCGGACCTTCAGGCGCTGGGGCAGGCCCGTCTCCTGGAGTTGGACGCCGATGAGGGCGCGCTGCGGGGCAAGGGGGCGCACGGGCTGCCCGTCGATGCGGACCTCGCCCGAGGTCGGGGGGCGCAGGCCGGAGATCATCTCCATGGCCGTGGTCTTGCCCGAGCCGTTGGGGCCGACCAGCACCACGATCTCGCCGGGGCGCACGGCGAAGGCGACGTCGTCCAGGGCGGGGGCCCCGGCGCCCGGGTAGCGCTTGCCCGCGCGGCGCCATTGCATGACCGGGGCGGTGCGGTCGGGCGCGGCGTCGGGCGGGCGGCGTTCTGCGGCCGACGGCGAGGGGGCCCGCCGGGGCGCGGCGGAGACTTCCATGGTGGCTCCTCACTGGTATTCGGTGTCGAAGACCGGTTTGCACTTCAAACTTCAGAACCAGAATAGCCCCTCTGGTTTGAAATGCAAACTTCAGGCGTTCGGCGCAGATCCGCGCCGGCCGATCGGGGCCGGTCAGATCCGGGCAGCCGGCGCCAGCCGGGCCGCTCAGGCCAGACGGCGCTCCATGTCGCGCACCGCCCGCTCCACGTCGCGCTCCAGGCGGGCCGAGCGGCGGGCGTCGTCGGCCCACAGCAGCCCCGCCCCCGCCGGCCGGACGGCGACCACGCGCCCGCGGTCCACGAGCAGGGGGCGGAACATGCCGTTGGCCGCCGGGCAGATGAGTCGCTCGCCCGCGGCGTCGGTCAGGCACGCGCGATCCTTGTAGCCCACGTGCACCTCGTCGAAGGCGGCCAGGAAGTGGGTGCCGGCGGCCCGTCTCCGGGAGGCGGCGAGCAGGTCGGGCAGGTCGGCGCGCATGTACAGGGTCGTGGCGCGCCCCGCCGCGCCCGCCTCCGGGAGCGCCCCGGAGTCCAGGACGCGCACGGCCCCGCGCGCCCCGCCGTCGGCCGCCGCCCGCACCAGCGGCACATCGCCGCGCCCCGCCC
>ERZ772973.138-NODE-138-length-46659-cov-135.763_pt1 | contig 46659 bp, 57 predicted proteins | sample MGYA00580672_ERZ772973 | MGnify/ENA primary metagenome ERZ772973 (study PRJEB29015, sample SAMEA2737938) | human oral metagenome | biome: human oral; feature: human-associated habitat; material: dental | place: China | collected 2152 ...
GCCTACACCCCCGACCTCGCCGCCTCCCTCAACAACCTCGCCATCTATCTGGACAACAACGGCCAGCAGCGAGAGGCCCTCACAACCGCCCAAGAAGCAGTCACTATCCGCCGAAACCTGGCCGAGCACAACCCAGCCGCCTACACCCCCGACCTCGCCGCCTCCCTCAACAACCTCGCCATCTATCTGGACAGCAACGGGCAACAGCGAGAGGCCCTCACAACCGCCCAAGAAGCAGTCACGATCCGCCGAAATCTGGCCGAGCACAATCCAGCCGCCTACACCCCCGACCTCGCCGCCTCCCTCAACACTCTCGCCAACCGTCTGGACAGCAACGGGCAACAGCGAGAGGCCCTCACAACCGCCCAAGAAGCCACCAACCTCTACCGGACCCTGGCCAAGCACAACCCAGCCGCCTACACCCCCGACCTCGCCGGTTCCCTCAACACTCTCGCCATCTATCTGGACAGCAACGGGCAACAGCGAGAGGCCCTCACAACCGCCCAAGAAGCCACCAACCTCTACCGGACCCTGGCCAAGCACAACCCAGCCGCCTACACCCCCGACCTCGCCGGTTCCCTCAACACTCTCGCCAACCGTCTGGACAGCAACGGGCAACAGCGAGAGGCCCTCACAACCGCCCAAGAAGCCACCAACCTCTACCGGACCCTGGCCAAGCACAACCCAGCCGCCTACACCCCCGACCTCGCCATGTCCCTCAAAACCTACGCAAACGTCCTGGAACGGAGTGGCAGCACTAAGGAGGCCGCCCGCATCCGGCAGGTGCGAGATGAGGTCCTCAAGCGGATGAAGGAGATGGAGGAACACGACGCCTGACGCTCCGCCACGTCGTCATCGTCCCCTACCACCGACGAACACGGGGAGGGCCGGTCACCATCAGGTGACCGGCCCTCCCTGAGTTCTCACTCAGAGCGTCAGCTCTGGCTCACTTCTCGACCTTCTGGGCGGCGGCGCCGCCGGCGGGGGCGAAGCCCGCGGCCTCGGCGTCCTCGGCGCTGGCGAACCAGACCTCGGCGACCGTGGCGTCGTACCAACGCGAGCCGGGAACGTGGTACTTCATGGAGTCCTCGTTGCCCTTGACCAGGTGGTCGTCGTCGGGAGCGTCCGTGGAGCCCTCCTCCAGGCGGACCGCGCCGGCGTACTCGGCCTTGTCAGCCTTGTCAGCCTTGTCGGCCTTCTCCTCAGCCTTCTCGGTCGTGGCCTTCTTCTCGGCCTTGTCCTCGTCGGCGACGGCCTTCTGGGCGGCCTTCTTGGCGGTGGCGACCGCGTCCTCCACGATCTCCTTGCGGGCAACCGGCTCCAGCACCAGGGAGATGACCGCCATGGGGGCGTTGTCGCCCTTGCGGGGGGTCGTCTTGATGATGCGGGTGTAACCGCCCTCGCGGCCCTCGAACTTGGGGGCGAGCTCCTCGAAGAGGCGGTAGACGGCGTACTTGTCCGTCACCTTCTTCAGCACGGTACGGCGGGCGTGCAGGTCACCGCGCTTGCCCTTGGTGATGAGCTTCTCGACGTAGGGACGCAGGCGACGAGCGCGAGCCTCCGTGGTCTTGATCGACTCGTGAACGATGAGCTGCGTGGCCAGGTTGGCGAGCAGGTGACGCTCGTGCTGGGCGCTGCCGCCCAGACGGGGACCCTTAGTGGGGCGAGGCATGGTTGTCTCCTAGGTGAATAACGAGCCGGCTCAGGCCTGGGTCTCGTCGCTGAACGTGGGGTTGGCGTAGTCGTCGTCCGAGACGTAGTCGACCGGGGAGCCCTTGAGGGAGAGCCCCAGCTCGGCCAGCTTGTCCTTGATCTCGGAGATGGACTTGGCGCCGAAGTTACGGATGTCGAGCAGGTCGGCCTCGCTGCGCGAGACGAGCTCACCGACGGTGTGGATGCCCTCGCGCTTGAGGGCGTTGGAGGAACGGGCCTGCAGGTCGAGCTCGTCGATCATGAGGGCGAGGTCCTGCTGGAAGGCCTCGTCGATCGGCGAGGGGCCGACCTCGATGCCCTCGGCCTCGACGTTGAGCTCACGGGCCAGGCCGAAGAGCTCCACGAGCGTCTTACCGGCCGAGGCCAGGGCGTCACGCGGGGTGATGGAGGACTTGGTCTCGACGTCGACGATGAGACGGTCGAAGTCGGTGCGCTGCTCCACACGGGTGGCCTCGACGGAGTAGGAGACCTTCTTGACCGGCGAGTAGATCGAGTCCACCGGGATGCGGGAGATCTCCGCGTTGGGGTCCTTGTTCTGGTTGGCGGAGACGTAGCCGCGGCCGCGCTCGACCGTCAGCTCGATCTCCAGCTTGCCCTTCTCGTTGAGAGTGGCGATGACCAGGTCGGGGTTGTGGATCTCGACGCCGGCCGGCGGGGTGATGTCACCGGCGGTGACCTCGCTCGGACCGGACTTGCGCAGGTACATGACGACCGGCTCGTCGTTCTCCGAGGACAGGACGATCTCCTTGATGTTGAGGATGATCTGGGCGACATCCTCCTTGACCCCGGGGATCGTGCGGAACTCGTGGGGCACCCCGTCAATGCGGACGCTGGTCACGGCCGCCCCCGGGATGGAGGACAGCAGCGTGCGGCGCAGGGAGTTGCCGAGCGTGTAGCCGAAGCCGGGCTCGAGGGGCTCGAGCACGAAGCGCGAGCGGCGGTCCTCGACCACGACCTCCTCGGTGAGCGTGGGTCGCTGTGCAATGAGCACGTGGTTTCCTTTCGTCGCGGCGCCCGCTATATGACGCCGTTCCTCATGGGTGGAGCAGCCGGCCCGACCGGGCCGGCCCTACTCCGCGTCCCGCCGTGGGGGCGGAACGTGGTGAGACGACGACGCAGCAACCGGCTGCGCCGTCGTCCCCTTAAAGCTCAGACGCGACGGCGCTTGGGCGGGCGGCAGCCGTTGAAGGCCTGGGGGGTGACGTCGGTGATCGAGCCGACCTCGAGGCCGGCGGCCTGGAGGGAGCGGATCGCGGTCTCGCGGCCGGAGCCGGGACCCTTGACGAAGACGTCAACCTTCTTCATGCCGTGCTCCTGGGCGCGCCGGGCGGCGGCCTCGGCGGCGAGCTGGGCGGCGTAGGGGGTCGACTTGCGCGAGCCCTTGAAGCCGACCTGGCCGGAGGAGCACCAGGCGATGACGGCGCCCTGCGGGTCCGTCAGGGAGACGATGGTGTTGTTGAAGGTGGACTTGATGTAGGCGTGACCGTGGGTAACGTTCTTGCGGTCCTTGCGGCGCGTCTTGCGCGCGGCGGCGCGGGTCTTGGGAGGCATTCTTCCTTCTTCGTGATGAGGTCGTCACTGCGCCCTGCGCTGGGCGGGCGCGAGCTGCTGCTTACTTGGCCTTCTTCTTACCGGCCACGGTGCGCTTGGGGCCCTTGCGGGTACGCGCGTTGGTCTTGGTGCGCTGACCGTGCACCGGCAGGTGGCGGCGGTGGCGCAGGCCCTGGTAGCAGCCGATCTCGATCTTGCGGCGGATGTCCGCCTGAACCTCACGACGCAGGTCACCCTCAACCTGGTAGTTGCCGTCGATGTGGGTGCGGAGCTTGACCAGCTCCTCCTCGGTGAGGTCCTTGACGCGGGTGTCGGGGTTGACGCCCGTCGCCTTCAGGGTCTCGTCCGCGCGGGTGCGTCCGATCCCGAAGATGTAGGTGAGTGCGATCTCGACTCGCTTCTCGCGAGGCAGGTCGACACCGGAAATGCGTGCCACGGTGTGGTTCTCCTGTGTGCTCCCGGAGGTCGTCACCCATCTCCCCCACCTCGCTGGGTGGCCCCGGCCTCCGAGAACCGGGGGTTGCGGACCCGCGGTGCGGGTGCGCTGGGATGGGTGCTGGAAAGGGCCGTCCAGGTCTCTGAGCGGCCCGGCGCCGGGGACTCAGCCCTGACGCTGCTTGTGCCGCGGGTTCTCGCAGATGACCATGACGCGGCCGTGGCGACGAATCACCTTGCAGCTGTCACAGATCTTCTTGACGCTCGGCTTGACCTTCATGATGTTCCTCCGCCGGCTCTGAGAGCCGACATGTCACTTGTACCGGTAGACGATTCGGCCGCGGGACAGGTCGTAGGGGCTCAGCTCCACGACCACCCGGTCCTCGGGGAGGATGCGGATGTAGTGCTGCCGCATCTTTCCGGAGATGTGCGCGAGCACGACGTGCCCGTTGCTCAGCTCCACCCGGAACATCGCGTTCGGAAGGGCCTCGACGACCGATCCCTCGACCTCGATGACTCCGTCCTTCTTAGCCATGTTCCTCCATCGGTGCTTTCTCGCTCGAGTTCAGCCCGACGACGTCGCCGCCGGGCAGCCGCGGTCGCCGTTGCAGAGACCCCACCACGGGTAGGCCCCTGTTGCCGGGGTCCCGGTTGCGTGATGCGGGCATGCGTCATCGACGGACGCGCGTCCAGCGGATAACTTTACGGCAGGCAGCCCGGGCTCCACCATGCCAGATGGTGTCATCACGCGGTGTTTCCTGACACACCGGCGTCATGACGGCCGGCCGACGAGCGACGCCGGAAGCCGTCCGCCTCCTAGCCCAGCGCCTTGGGCTCGATGCCATAGGAGGCGAGCCCCTCGGCGCCGCCGTCGGGTGCCGTGAGGACCCACACGCCACCGGGGACGATGGCCACGGTGTGCTCCCACTGGGCGGCGTGGGAGCCGTCCTGGGTGACAACGGTCCAGCCGTCGTCGAGCTCGCGCGTGGCCGGGCTGCCGGCCGTCAGCATGGGTTCGATGGCCAGCACCATGCCGGGGCGCAGCCGCGGTCCGCGGCGCTTGACCGAGTAGTTGAGGACATCGGGGGCCATGTGCATGCTCGTGCCGATGCCGTGGCCGACGTACTCCTGAAGGATCCCCAGCTCAAGGCCCTCACGCTCGGCCACGTCCGCCACCACGGCCTCGACGGCGTCGCCGACGGCGTTAAGACGCAGCTCGCGCCCACTGCCCTCTCCCGCTGCGGCACGGGCGACGGCGGCGATGGCCGCCCACAGGGCCTCGCGGGTGGTGGTGTCCACGAGCCGATCGCTCTCGCTGCGGTACGTCCCACCGACGACGGCGGTGAAGGCGGCGTCGCCGTGCCACTGGGTGCCGTCGTCGTCGAGGATGTAGGCGCCGCAGTCGAAGGTGACCAGGTCGCCGTCGGTCAGGACGCGCTCACCGGGGATGCCGTGGACGACCTCGTCATTGACGGAGATGCACACGGTGGCCGGGTAGTCGTAGTAGCCCAGGAAGTTCGAGTGGGCACCGGCCGCCTCGATGACGCCGGCCGAGACGGCGTCGAGCTCGGCGGTGGTGATCCCGGCGCGCACCGCCTCGCGCAGGGCGGCGTGGATGTCGGCGACGACGAGCCCGGCCCGACGCATGAGGCGGACCTGCTGCGGGGTCTTGATCTGGATCTGCTCGCGTGAGAGCACGCTGCCTCCTGTGGTCGCGTGGACGGAGTGAGACTGTCGGGGTGTTCCCTCGGGCATCCCCACAAGCACTGGGACGGGCCAGGACATGCGCAGGCGGGCCGTCCGCATGAGCGGACGGCCCGCCGGTGAGGCCTGAGCTCAGGAGCCGGTGATGCCGTGGGCGGCGAGCGCCTCCATGATGCGCCCGGTGACGGCGTCGATCTCGCCCATGCCGTCGACCTGGACCAGCAGGCCGCGCTCGGCGTAGATGCCGGCCAGCGGCGCGGTGGACTCGGCGTAGACCTCGAGGCGACGGCGGATGACGGGCTCGGTGTCGTCAGCGCGTCCCTGCTCGCCGGCCCGCTTGAGCAGGCGGGCGACGACGGCCTCGGCGTCGGCGGTGATCTCGACGACGACGTCGAGGGCCAGGCCCGAGCCCTTCAGCATGGAATCGAGCTCACCGACCTGCGCGGTGGTGCGCGGGTAGCCGTCCAGGAGGAAGCCGGCCTTGCAGTCGGCCTGGGCGATACGGTCGGCGACCATGGCGTTGGTGATGGAGTCGGGCACGTACTCGCCCTTGTCCATGTAGGCCTTGGCCTGCGTGCCGAGCTCGGTGGCACCGGCAACGTTGGCGCGGAAGATGTCGCCGGTGGAGATCGCCGGGATGCCGAGGCGCTCGGCGATCCGGACGGCCTGGGTGCCCTTACCCGCTCCAGGGGGACCGAGGAGAACCATGCGTGCGCTCATGACAAGAACCCTTCGTAGTGGCGCTGCTGCAGCTGGGAGTTGACTTCCTTGACCGTCTGGAGGCCCACACCCACCATAATGAGGATAGTGGTTCCGCCGAAGGGCAGGTGCTGGGACAGTTCCAGCCCGATCACGGCAAGCGTCGGGATGAGGGCGAGGACCACCAGGTAGATGGAGCCCGCCGTCGTGATGCGGTTGATGACGTAGGACAGGTAGCGCACGGTGGGCTCTCCGGCTCGGATGCCCGGGATGAAGCCGCCGTAGCGCTTCATATTGTCCGCGATCTCCTCGGCGTCGAAGGTGATGGCCGTGTAGAAGAAGGCGAAGAAGAGGATGAGGACGCCGTAGGCCGTCAGGTAGATCGGGTGGGTCTGCTGCAGGTGGGTCATGATCCAGCGCACCCACCCGCTACGTTGGTCGCCGAAGCCGGCGATCAGCTGGGGCATGGCCAGGATCGAGGAGGCGAAGATGACCGGGATGACGCCTGCGGTGTTGATCTTGACCGGGATGTAGGTGGTGGATCCGCCGTACTGGCGGCGCCCGATCATCCGCTTGGCGTACTGCACGGGGATGCGCCGCTGGGCCTGCTCGATGTACACCACCGCGAGGGTGGCCACGAGGACCACGCCGATGACGATGAGGAACTTGGACGCGCCGTTGTTGCCGCCGGCGATGGAGAACATGTTGGAGGGGAACTGGGCCACGATGGAGGTGAAGATCAGCAGCGACATGCCGTTGCCGATGCCGCGCTCGGTGATGAGCTCACCCAGCCACATGATGAGGCCGGTACCGGCGGTCATGGTGATGATCATGAGCAGCATGGTGATGACCGAGCTGCCGGGGATGATCTCAGCGGTGCAGCCGGGGAAGAGCTGGCCGCTGTTGGCGGTGGCCACGATGGTGCTGGACTGGAGCAGCCCCAGACCGATGGTCAGGTAGCGGGTGTACTCGGTGAGCTTGGCGGTGCCGGCCTGCCCCTCCTTGTGGAGCTCCTCGAAGCGGGGGATGACCACGCGCAGGAGCTGGATGATAATGGAGGCGGTGATGTAGGGCATGATCCCTAGCGCGAAGACGCTCAGCTGGAGCAGTGCGCCGCCGGAGAAGACGTTGACGAGGCTGAGCAGACTCTGGTCCTGGGTCTGACCGATGCAGGTCTTGACGTTGGCCAGGTTGACGCCGGGGGCCGGCACGATCGACCCGAGCCGGAACAGGGCCATGATGCCGAGGGTGAAGAGCAGCTTCGCCCTGAGGTCTGGCGTTCGGAACGCCTGGGTGAACGCGCTGAGCACTCGATCTCCTGTGGACTCGGGGTTGGGTCAGGCCCTGCGGGCAGCAAGGCTGAGCGCAGGGGAGCTGCGCCCGCCCCAGACTACCCCGCCGAGGTCCCGACCTGGGCGCTGAGACAGCCTTGCAACGCCGCCGAGATGCGGGTTTTGTCACGTCTCCTCCCGGCGATGCACCCTCGGGTGATTCAGCGCACCTCGTCGCAGGCGAGCGTCGTTCATCCGGTTCCTCGACGTCGGAGCACGGGAAACCCCGGTGGTCCAGGGATACCTGGACCACCGGGGTCAGTGATCTCGCGACTCGTGACGGTCGTGCTCTCAGAGGGCTACTCCCCCGTCGGGCGCAACCTCACGGCGTTCAGCGCGTGGCGATGGTGCCGCCGGCGGCCTCGATCTTCTCCTTGGCGGAGCCGGACCAGGCGTCGACCGTGAGCGTCAGGGCCACGGTGACGTCGCCGCCGCCGAGGACCTTGACGAGCTGGTTCTTGCGAACCGCGCCCTTGGCGACGAGGTCCTCCACGGTCACCGTGCCGCCCTCGGGGAACAGCTCGGCAATGCGGCCGACGTTCACGGGCTGGTACTCGACCCGGTTGGGGTTGCGGAAGCCGCGCAGCTTGGGAAGACGCATGTGCAGCGGCATCTGACCACCCTCGAAACCAGGACGGACCTGGTAACGCGCCTTGGTGCCCTTGGTACCGCGACCGGCGGTCTTACCCTTGGACGCCTCACCACGACCCACGCGGGTCTTGGCCTTCTTGGCGCCGGGGGCGGGACGCAGGTGGTGCAGCTTGACGACGCGCACCTTCTCCTCCTGCGTGTTCTCGGTGTCAGCCATCTCAGACCTCCTCAACGGTGACCAGGTGGTGCACCGTGGCAATCAGGCCGCGCACGCTGGGGGTGTCCTCGCGCACGACGGACTGGCGGATCTTGCGCAGACCCAGGGTCTTGAGGGACTCGCGCTGGCGGTGGGTGCCCCCGATGCCAGAGCGAATCTGAGTGACCTTGAGCTGCTTGGTCATCTGCTTCGATGCGGACTCAGCCATCACGCACCCACTCCTTCAGCGGCCTTCTCGGCCTCCTGCTTCTCGGCCTGGGCGCGCTTGTCGGCCTCTCCCTCGGCACGGGCCCGCAGCATGGACTGCGGGGCGACGTCCTCCAGGGGCAGGCCGCGGCGGGCCGCGACGGCCTCGGGCTGCTCAAGCTGCTTGAGGGCATCCACCGTGGCGTGCACGATGTTGATCGCGTTGGAGGAGCCCAGCGACTTGGACAGGATGTCGTGGACACCGGCGCAGTCCAGCACGGCGCGCACCGGACCACCGGCGATAACACCGGTACCGGGGGACGCCGGGCGCAGGAGGACGACTCCGGCGGAGTCCTCGCCCTGGACCAGGTGCGGGATGGTGCGGCGGATCATCGGGACGTGGAAGAAGTTCTTCTTCGCGATCTCGACCGCCTTGGCGATGGCGGAGGGGACCTCCTTCGCCTTGCCGTAGCCCACGCCCACGGTGCCCTCGCCGTCGCCGACGACGACCAGCGCCGTGAAGGTGAAGCGGCGGCCGCCCTTGACGACCTTGGACACGCGGTTGATGGTGACGACGCGCTCGATGTACTTGTCGTCGTTGCCGCGACCACGGTCGCGGCGGTCGTTGTTGCGGTCGCGGCGGCCGCGGCCCTCGCCCCGGCGCTCGTCGTTCTCGCGCTGGGCCGAGCCGTCGGACGACGCGGACCTGTCTCGCTGCGGTGCAGCCATCAGATGTTCCTCTGCTTTCTCGTCGTCTTAGTGCTCACAGCTTCAGGCCGCCCTCGCGGGCGCCCTCGGCGACGGCCGCGACACGGCCGTGGTACTTGTTGCCGCCGCGGTCGAACACGACTGCCTCGATGCCCAGCGCCTTGGCCCGCTCGGCGATGAGCTCGCCGACCTTGTGGGCGGCGCCCACCTTGTGGCCCTCGACGCCCTTGGCGGCCTCCTCCAGGGTGGAGGCCGCGCACAGGGTGTGGCCGATGGTGTCGTCCACGACCTGAGCCACCATGTGGCGGTTGGACCGGGTGACCACCAGGCGGGGACGCTCGGGCGTACCGGAGATGTGCTTGCGCACGCGCTGGTGGCGGATCTTGCGGGCAATGGCGCGGGGGTTGCCCTTGCCCCTCTTGATCGAGTAAGCCATGGTCACTTACCAGCCTTTCCGACCTTGCGGCGCACGTTCTCGCCGGCGTAGCGCACGCCCTTGCCCTTGTAGGGCTCCGGCGGACGGATCTTGCGGATGTTCGCCGCGACCTCGCCGACCTGCTCCTTGGAGATACCGGAGACGGTGATCTTCAGGTTGCCGTCGACCGTGAAGGTGATGCCCTCGGGGGGCTCAACGGTCACGGTGTGGGAGAAGCCGAGGGAGAGCTCGATGCCCTGGCCCTTGGCGGCGACGCGGTAACCGGTGCCGACGATCTCGAGCTGCTTGGAGTAGCCCTCGGTGACGCCGACGACCATGTTGTTGATGAGCGTGCGGGACAGGCCGTGCAGCGAGCGGGACTCGCGCTCGTCGTCGGGACGCGTGACCAGGATGGAGCCGTCCTCCTGGCGGGTGACGCTCAGGGGCTCGCTGATCGTGCGGGACAGGGTGCCCTTGGGCCCCTTGACCGTCACGTCCTGACCGTCGATGGTGACGTCCACTCCGGCAGGAACCGGAACGGGGAGCCGTCCAATACGAGACATGGTTTTCCTCCGTTCCTTCTCTTACCAGACGTAGGCGAGGACTTCGCCGCCCACGCCACGCGACTCGGCCTGCTTGTCAGTCAGGAGGCCGGAGGAGGTGGACAGGATCGCCACTCCCAGGCCGCCGAGGACCTTGGGCAGGTTGGTGGACTTGGCGTAGACGCGCAGGCCGGGCTTGGAGATCCGGCGCAGGCCCTGGATGGCCCGCTGACGGTTGGCTCCGTACTTGAGGCTCAGCGTGAGCGTCTTGCCGACCTCGGCGTCCGTGACCTCGTAGCCGGCGATGTAGCCCTCGGACTTGAGCATCTCAGCGATGTTCACCTTGAGCTTGCTAGACGGCATCGACACGGTGTCGTGGTAGGCGCTGTTTGCGTTGCGCAGACGGGTCAGCATGTCTGCGATGGGGTCTGTCATTGTCATGAGTGGGCCTTGGCCCTTCCTCGTCGTGGTTTCCTTACCGGACCTGCGACGTAAGTTCTTACCAGCTGGACTTGCTCACGCCCGGGAGCTCGCCGCGAAGGGCCATCTCACGCAGGCAGATACGGCACAGGCCGAACTTGCGGTACACCGAGTGCGGACGGCCGCAGCGCTGGCAGCGCGTGTAGGCACGGACACCGAACTTGGGCTTGCGGTTCGCCTTCTCAATCAGAGCGGTCTTCGCCATGTCACTTCTCCTTGAAGGGGAAGCCGAGCTGCTTGAGCAGCGAGCGGGCCTCCTCGTCGGTCTTGGCCGTGGTCACCACGGTGATGTCCATGCCGCGGACGCGGTCGATCTGGTCCTGGTCGATCTCGTGGAAGACGGCCTGCTCGGTCAGACCGAAGGTGTAGTTGCCGTTTCCGTCGAACTGCTTGGGACTCAGACCGCGGAAGTCGCGGATACGAGGCAGGGAGATCGACACCAGACGGTCCAGGAACTCCCACATGCGGTCGCCGCGCAGCGTGGAGTGCGCGCCGATCGGCATGCCCTCACGCAGCTTGAACTGCGCGATGGACTTGCGGGCTCGGGTGACCTGCGGCTTCTGGCCGGTGATGGCGGCGAGGTCGCGCACGGCGCCCTCGATCATCTTGGAGTCGTGGGCGGCCTCGCCCACACCCATGTTGACGACGACCTTGACGACGCGCCCGACCTCCATCACGTTGCTGTGCTGGAACTCCTTGAGCAGAGCGGGGCGCACCTCCTCGGTGTACTTCGTCTTGAGACGGGGGGTGGTCTTCTCAGCCATGGTCACAGGTCCTCCCCGCTCTTCTTGGCGTAGCGCACGCGGACGGTGCGCTTGCGGCCGTCGGGACGCACGCCCTCCTCGACGCGGAAGCCCACGCGGGTGCGCTTCTTGGTCTTGGGGTCGACGAGCATGACGTTGGAGGCGTGGATGGGTGCCTCCACGGTCTCGATGCCGCCGGTGCGGGCGCCCTGCTGGGACTGCCCCACCTTGGTGTGCTTGGTAACGCGCTGGACGCCCTCGACGATGACACGGTCAGTGCCCTTGAGGACCTCCAGAACGCGGCCGGTCTTGCCCTTGTCCTTACCGGAGATGACGATGACCTGGTCGCCCTTCTTGATGCGTGCCATGTTCAGATCACCTCCGGGGCGAGCGAGACGATGCGCATGAACTTCTTCTCGCGAAGCTCACGGCCGACGGGGCCGAAGATGCGCGTACCGCGCGGCTCCCCATCGTTCTTGAGGATGACGGCGGCGTTCTCGTCGAAGCGGATGTATGAGCCGTCGGGACGACGACGCTCCTTGCGGGCACGCACGACGACAGCCTTGACGACCTCGCCCTTCTTCACGTTGCCGCCGGGAATGGCGTCCTTGACGGTGGCGACGATCGTGTCGCCGATACCCGCATAGCGCCGACCCGATCCACCGAGAACACGGATGCAAAGGATCTCCTTGGCACCGGTGTTGTCGGCGACCTTCAGTCGCGACTCCTGCTGGATCATTGAGTGTTCTCCTGTCGTCGAGCCGGTTCTCAGGAAGCTCCTGAGCCTGGCCGAACGTTCTTCTGGTCTTGCACACGTCTCCCCCGGCCGCAGGCCGCACAAGGCCGACCCAGGGATAGGGGATGTCCGCGGTACGCTTCCCCGACAGACACAGGTGCAGGCTGCACGAGGTCTCTGCCGGGTGCACCGAGGGCGCGCGCAACTCCATTAGCCTAGTCCAGCCGCCGCATCAAGCGGTACCTGAGACCGTCACCCCGCCCTGTGCCTTTGCTCACCGGCTTTTCCCGGGTCTCCTGCTCCGATGCCCCGCTCCCCCTGCACCCCCGTCAGCCTCCCGCCGGCTACCACGCAGGGCCCGGAGGTCATGGCTCGACGTTAGCCGAGGCGCGAACCTTCTCTGTGGCGGTCTACTCCACGAGGGTGGGGATGCTCCACCAGCGACCACCTCGGAAGCATGAGCGTCCCATGGCGCCAGGCCGACAGGGCCGGCGACTTACCTATCCAGCGAGGACTGCACTTTCCTGCAGAGGACTGCGCTACGACCACCACCGTTTGCGGGAGAAGTACGTCCTGGTGGGAGAACGCAGTTCCCGATCCGCCTGACTGACAGCCTTGCGCTGCGGCCGCGACCGGACAGGGTGGGCATGCTCCGGGTTCGGTTCCCGCGGTGAGCGGCCGACGGCGTCGTCACCGCCTGGGTCAGCGGCACCAGGCAACCGCCTGTCCTGGAGACCCGCCCCCGACACGGCCCACTGCTGCACGAGGGTGGGAGCGCACCGGCCAAGGAATGCGCATACTGCATGAGGTCCGGACCTTCGTGGAGTACACCCGCACCTTCCCCAGTAGCCCCCAACCCTCGTGCAGTACACGCCAGACCACACTGGGGCGTTCACGTCCCCAGTCGCCGTCGTACATGAGGCCCCGTGGTCAACAACGCCGACGCCGCAGCCTCCCGGGTGGGATGCTGCGGCGTCGGATGCCGACTCGACGACGTCGAGGGCGGTGGTCAGCCGAGGTTCACTTGGCGCGCTCGAGGATCTCCAGGAGGCGGAAGTGCTTGGTGGCGCTCAGCGGGCGGGTCTCCATGATGGAGACGAGATCGCCGATGCCGGCCTCGTTGTGCTCGTCGTGGACCTTGACCTTCTTGGAGCGACGGAGGACCTTGCCGTACAGGGAGTGCTTGTAGCGCTCCTCGACGAGGACGACAACCGTCTTGTCCATCTTGTCGGAGACGACGTAGCCGCGACGCACCTTGCGCTGGGGGCGCTCGGTGGACTGCTCGACGTTCTCGGTGCTGGTCTGCTCGCTCACTTGGACTCCTCCGTGCTCGGGGCGGTGCGAATACCGAGCTCACGCTCGCGCACGATCGTGTAGATACGGGCGATGTCGCGACGCACAGCCTTGAGACGTCCGTGGTCCTCGAGCTGGCCGGTCGCCGAGGCGAACCGGAGGTTGAACAGCTCTGCCTTGGCCTTGGAGAGCTCCTCGGCGAGGCGCTCGTTGTCCATGCCGTCGAGGTCGGTGGGGGTCAGGCCCTTGGAACCGATTGCCATCAGACGTCACCACCCTCACGAGTCACGAAACGGGTCTTCATCGGAAGCTTGTGCTGTGCGCGGCGCATGGCCTCGCGGGCGAGGGCCTCGTCGACACCGCCGAGCTCGAACAGGATGCGTCCGGGCTTGACGTTGGCGATCCACCACTCGGGGGCACCCTTACCGGAACCCATACGGGTCTCGGCGGGCTTCTTGGTCAGGGGGCGGTCCGGGAAGATGTTGATCCACACCTTGCCGCCACGCTTGATGTGGCGGGTCATGGCGATACGGGCCGCCTCGATCTGGCGGTTGGTGATGTAGGCGGGCTCGAGAGCCTGGATGCCGTACTCACCGAAGGCGATCTGGTTGCCGCCCTTGGAAAGGCCCGTGCGGTGCGGGCGGTGCTGCTTGCGGAACTTGGTCCGGCGGGGGATGAGCACGGCTCAGGCCTCCGTTCCCTGGTCTGCGGCAGCGGTCTCGGCGGCCGGCGTCTGCTCGGCGGCCTGCTGCTGCTCGGTGTTCTGACGCGAACCGCGCTCACCGCGGTCGCCACGACGGCCGCCGCGGCGCTCGCCCCGGCCGCGGCCACGGGAGCCGGACTCGGCCTGCTGGCGGGCGAACTCGCGCTCGGTGATGTCGCCCTTGTAGATCCACACCTTGACGCCGAGGCGGCCGAAGGTGGTCTTGGCCTCGTAGAAGCCGTAGTCGATGTTCGCACGCAGGGTGTGCAGCGGCACGCGCCCCTCACGGTAGAACTCGCTGCGGCTCATCTCGGCGCCGCCCAGGCGGCCGGAGCACTGCACCCGGATGCCCTTGGCACCGGCGCGCATCGCGGACTGCATGCCCTTGCGCATCGCGCGGCGGAAGGACACGCGGGAGGCGAGCTGCTCGGCGATGCCCTGGGCGACCAGCTGGGCGTCCAGGTCGGGGCTCTTGACCTCGAGGATGTTGAGCTGGACCTGCTTGCCGGTCAGCTTCTCGAGCTGACCGCGCAGGCGCTCGGCCTCGGCACCACGACGGCCGATGACGATGCCCGGGCGGGCGGTGTGCAGATCGACGCGAACGCGGTCACGGGTGCGCTCGATGTCGACCTTGGAGATACCGGCCCGCTCCATGCCGTCCTCCATGAGGCGGCGGATCTTGACATCCTCCTCCACGAAGTCACGGTAACGCTGACCGGGCTTGGTGGAGTCGGCGAACCAGCGCGAGCGGTGGTCCGTGGTGATGCCCAGGCGGAACCCGGTCGGGTTGACCTTCTGCCCCATTACCGGGCTCCTTCCTTCGTTGCGGCGTCGGACTTGTCTCCGACGATGACGGTGATGTGGCTGGTGCGCTTCAGGATCCTGCTGGCCCGGCCCTGTGCCCGGGGACGGAACCGCTTGAGGGTGGGACCCTCGTCAGCGAACGCCTCGATGATGAACAGGTCGTTCTCGTCGAAACGCTCACCGTCACGCTCAGCCTTGAACCGGGCGTTGGCAATTGCGGACTCGAGGACCTTGCGCACCGGCACCGCAGCGGCCTGCGGGGCGAATCGGAGCACGTTGACGGCCTCGACGGCGCGCTTGCCGCGGACGACGTCCACGACCCGGCGCGCCTTCATCGGCGTGCAGCGCACGTACTTGGCCTGCGCCTTGGCTTCCATGTTCTCTGCCTCTCTATCGTCCACCGGCGTCAGCGACGCGACTTGCGGTCGTCCTTGACGTGCCCGCGGAAGGTGCGGGTCGGAGCGAACTCGCCGAGCTTGTGGCCCACCATGGACTCGGTGATGAAGACCGGGACGTGCTTGCGGCCGTCGTGGACGGCGAAGGTGTGTCCGAGGAAGTCCGGGGTGATGACCGAACGACGGGACCAGGTCTTGATGACATTCTTGGTGCCCTTCTCGTTCTGGGCGTCCACCTTCTTCTGAAGGTGATCGTCGACGAAGGGTCCCTTCTTCAGACTGCGCGGCATACCAGGCTCCTATCAGCGCTTCTTGCCGGTCCGACGACGACGCACGATGAGGCGGTCGCTGGACTTGTTGGGACGACGGGTACGGCCCTCGGGCTTGCCCCACGGAGAGACGGGATGACGACCACCGGAGGTACGGCCCTCACCACCGCCGTGCGGGTGGTCCACCGGGTTCATGACGACACCGCGGACGGTCGGACGCACGCCCTTCCAGCGCATACGGCCGGCCTTACCCCAGTTGATGTTGGACTGCTCGGCGTTGCCGACCTCGCCGATGGTGGCGCGGCAGGCGGCCTCCACGTTGCGGATCTCGCCGGAGGGCATGCGCAGCTGCGCGTACTTGCCCTCCTTGGCGACCAGTTGGACGGAGGTGCCGGCGCTGCGAGCGATCTTGGCCCCGCCACCGGGACGCAGCTCGACCGCGTGGACGACCGTACCGGTGGGGATGTGACGCAGCTGCAGGTTGTTGCCGGGCTTGATGTCCGCGCCCGGACCGGCCTCGACGACGTCGCCCTGACGGAGCTTGTTCGGGGCGATGATGTAGCGCTTCTCGCCGTCGACGTAGTGCAGCAGGGCGATGCGCGCGGTGCGGTTGGGGTCGTACTCGATGTGAGCGACCTTGGCGGGCACGCCGTCCTTGTCGTGGCGACGGAAGTCGATGAGACGGTAGGCGCGCTTGTGGCCACCACCCTTGTGGCGAGTGGTGATACGGCCGGAGGAGTTGCGTCCACCGGACTTGCTCAGCGGGCGCACCAGCGACTTCTCGGGCGTGCTGCGCGTGATCTCCACGAAGTCGGCCACGGAGGAACCGCGACGACCCGGGGTCGTGGGCTTGTACTTACGGATTCCCATATCGGTCCTTTACCTTCCGTGGCGCACTAGGCCACATCACCGAAGATGTCGATGGTCCCCTCGCGCAGGGTGACGATCGCACGGCGGGTGTCCTTGGACTTGCCGATCCCGGTACGGGTGCGGTGCGTCTTGCCCTTGCGGTTGATGGTGTTCACCGAGGAGACCTTGACGTCGAAGATGGCCTCGACGGCCTGCTTGATCTCGGTCTTGTTGGATCCCGGCGCCACGATGAACGTGTACTGGCCACGGTCCATGCAGGCGTAGGACTTCTCGGAGACCACCGGCGCGATGATGACGTCGCGGGGGTTCTTGGACTTCTCGAGGCTCACTTGGACTCCTCCTCACCCTTGCCCAGGAACGCGTCCAGGCCAGAGGCCGTGAAGACGACGTCGTCGGACTTGAGGACGTCGTAGGTGTTGAGCTGGTCGGCCCACAGGACGTGCGCCTCGGGGGCGTTGCGCAGGCTGAGCCTGGACAGGTCGTCCTGACGGTCCACGATCACCAGGGCCTTGCGGTCGGTGAGGTTACGCAACGCGACCAGGGCGTTCTTGGTGGAGGGCACCGTGGTGGTGACGAACTCGGTGATGACGTGGACGCGGCCGTTACGGGCGCGGTCGGACAGGGCGCTGCGCAGGGCGGCGGCCTTCATCTTCTTGGGGGTCCGCTGGGTGTAGTCGCGCGGCTGAGGGCCGTGCACGGTGCCACCGCCGACGAACTGCGGGGCGCGGGTCGAGCCCTGGCGGGCGCGACCGGTGCCCTTCTGACGGTAGGGCTTACGGCCACCGCCGCGGACGTCGCCGCGGGTCTTGGTGGCGTGGGTGCCCTGGCGGGCCGCGGCCAGCTGGCCGACGACCACCTGGTGCATGAGCGGAATGTTGAGGGGGGCGTCGAAGACCTCAGCGGGCAGCTCGACGCTGCCGGTCTTCTTGCCCGCGGAGTCGACGACGTCGACGGTGAGTGCCTCAGTCATGGTCTCAGGCTCCCTTCACGGCGGTGCGGACGACGACGACCGAGCCCTTGGGGCCGGGGATCGCGCCGTTGACGAGCAGAACGCCCTTGTCAACGTCGACGCCGCGGATCTTGAGGTTCTGGATGGTGCGGCGCGCGTGACCCATGCGGCCGGCCATACGCAGGCCCTTGAAGATGCGGCCGGGGGTGGCGCAGGCACCGATGGAGCCGGGCTTGCGGTGGTTGCGGTGGGCACCGTGAGAGGCGCCCACACCGGCGAAGCCGTGGCGCTTCATGACACCGGCGAACCCCTTACCCTTGGAGGTCCCGGTGACGTCGACCAGCTGGCCGACCTCGAAGGTGTCGGCGGCCAGCTCCTGGCCGGGGGTGAACTCCGAGGCCAGGGAGGTGCGCACCTCGGCCACGTGGCGACGGGGCTCGACCCCGGCCTTGGCGAAGTGGCCGGCGAGCGGCTTAGTGACCTTACGGGTGTCGATGTCGCCGAAGGCGAGCTGAACGGCCTCGTAGCCATCGGTCTCGATGGTGCGGACCTGGGTCACGACGTTGGTGTCGACCCGGACGACGGTCACGGGGCGCAGGACCCCGTTCTCGTCCCAGATCTGCGTCATGCCGAGCTTGGTGCCGAGCAGCGCCTTGGCAGGCGCGGCGGCAGCCGGCGTGTTAAGCGTTGTCATGGCAGTCCTCAGAGCTTGATCTCGATGTTGACGTCAGCGGGCAGGTCGAGACGCATGAGCGAGTCGACGGCCTTGGGCGTCGGGTCGACGATGTCGATCAGCCGCTTGTGCGTGCGCATCTCGAAGTGCTCGCGGCTGTCCTTGTACTTGTGCGGCGACCGGATCACGCAGAACACGTTCTTCTCGGTCGGCAGCGGCACCGGGCCCACGACCGTCGCGCCAGCGCGGGTCACGACGTCGACGATCTTGCGCGCCGAGGAATCGATGACCTCGTGGTCGTAGGACTTGAGCCGGATGCGGATCTTCTGTCCCGCCATGGCGCCTAACCTCTCTTGTACTTGCTTCTGGCCGGTCCACGCGCTCGGGCGTGTCGTTTAAAGGCGCACGCCGCTCCCATGATGGAAGGCGGTGAACCGGTCTGGACACACGGAAACCCGTTCAGGAGGAACGGGTCCGTCAGAATGGATCCCGGGTGTCCCCGGGGCGGCACAACCATGAGCATGCGTGAGCGCGCCCTTGGCCGGCCGGATTACGTTATCAGGGCTCGCGCGGACAGCGGAACCCGAGACAGGGCCTAGAGGCTGTGAGTCCGCCCACTGGCACCCGCGCTCGGGCGTGTCGCGCCTACTACCGGGATCTCCGTCGTGTCGATGAGCTCCTGATCATCTGATCGACCAGACGGCTCCGACAGGGACGCGATCTCCTCCAGAAGCGCCAGGTTCTCGGCCTCGGAGAGCTCCTGCGGGACCGGCAGGTCGGTGAACCAGTGCCGGGGCTCCACGCCCGCATCGTCGTCCATCCAGATCCGCATCTGCTCCTCCCAGGTCTGGGGGCGAGGCTCCTGCTCCTCGTCCCGTTCGCGGGCCAAGGCTCGTTCCTTGCGCTCCTTGGCCCGGGCGGCCGCGTAGCCCGAGCGCCACAGGTACAGCCCGACGGCCACGAGGCCGCCCGCCAGCGCGACGATCCACCAGGGGAAGTGCGGGATGTCAGGGCGCTTGCCCGCCGCCGCGACGTCCTTGGCCGGGGTCGGGTAGATGCGCTCACCGGTCAGCAGGATACGGTGGGTGTTGATGCCCAACGGCGTGCAGGTCACCAGGGTGAGAAGGTCCTTGCCCTCCTCGACGCGCAGTGCCTCGGTCTCCTCGGGCTCCACGACCTTGGTGCTGGTGACCCGATAGGTGAGGACCTCCCCGAAGACCTCGACGATGAGACTGTCACCGTCCTTGACCTTGTCCAGGTTGGTGAACATGGTGGCCTCGGCCAGGCCCCGGTGCCCGGTGATGACCGAGCGGGTCCCCTCTCCCCCGACCGGCAGCGAGGTGCCCTCCAGATGCCCCAGGCCCTTGAGCAGGGTGTCGTCCGCAGTGCCGTGGTAGACGGGCAGGTCCAGGGAGATCGCGGGGATCTTGAGGCGGGCCATGAGGCCCTCGTTATTGGCCTTGAGGATTGAGCCGTAGTTCAGGGAGCTGTCCTTGCTGGAGCCGGCGCCGGTGGGGACGTGGTTGTTGGCCTCGAGGACCGCGCCGGCGGAGAGCGCCTCGTTATAGGCGTGGGCCTGGGCGATCTGGGTCTTGGCGTCGGGCCGAGCGTCGTCGACCTGGGCCGAGTAGTCGGCAGTCACCTTCGACTGGTTGTACTGGGAGATCCATGAGGCCGCCGTCGGGTAGGCCAGCAGCCCCATGCCGGCGACCGCCATGATGGAGGTGATGAGCGCCGAGACCGACAGGCGCCAGGCACGATGACGGCGATGCTTCTGGACGCTCGATGCGCGCGAGCGCGGAGGGCGAGCGGTGCGGGACTTGCGGGCGGTGCGGGAGATCATGGGGCCTCGTGCGTTTCCAGGGTCGTTGTCCGGGCTCGGGGTGGTGCGGGATCGCACATGATGGTGCAGGCGTCCGACGGACTGCGATTCGTCGAACGCCTGCACCGTTTCCGCTCAGGCCACGACCTGACAATCGAGACAGGTTCAGAACACGGTCAAGACGTGGTTGAGGTGAGGCTTGAGCGGTCGTGACTGCCTGCTGAGACCCGTGAGCCTCAGCAGGCAGCGATTCGTCATCAGGCGGCGAGGTCCGCGTTCCGCTTGCGCTCGCGGTAGCGGGCCACGAGGACGGAGCCGACGGCGATCATCAGCAGAGCCGCGCCGGAGGCGGTCAGGATGAGCATGCCGTTGGCACCGGTCAGGGGCAGGCCCGGAACCGCCTGCTTGGTGTTCTCGATGGTGACGTTGTCCGTGGTCACGGTACCGACCTGGATCTTGACGGGGGTCACGGCACCGTCGCCCGAGGGCAGGACGAAGCCAGCGGGCGCCTTGGTCTCGACCAGGACGTAGCAGCGCGCGGTGGCGTTGACCTTGTTGTCGCGGTCCACGCCGTCAATGGAGTCGGAGACGAACAGACCCCGGATGTTGATGTCACCGTTGTCGTCGGAGGTGAGGGTGGTCTCGCCGTTAACGGCGATCGCGTCCCCCTCCTTGTCCTTGGTGCAGGTGTCGTCGTAGGAATTCTTGGCCTTGAACAGCTGGAACTCAGCGCCCTTGAGGCCTGCCTTGCTGGCATTCTTGTCGTGGCTGTCGACCTTCTTGATCGTCAGGTCACCCCAGTAGGTGGTCACCGTCTCGGTCGTCGGCGGGTTGTTGGGGTTGGCCGGGGGATCGCTCGGCTCCGGAGGCTGCTCGGCGTAGGTGGTGTCGGAGATCAGCTGAGCCTGGTTGGTGATGTCACCGTTGTTACTGGCGGAGACGACCTTACCCTCGAAGACGGCCTGGACGGACTTGCCCGCAGCCGCCTTGAGCTTGCCCAGACCGACCTTGGTGAAGGTCACCGTCACGGTCTGACCGTTGGTGTCCACCTTGTAGTCGCCGGGGTCCATCTCAGCTCCGTCAAGCTTGATGTCCGTGGCGGTCACCTCGCTCAGGTGCGCGTCCAGGGTGTCCTTGAGCTGGAAGTACTTGTAGTGGGACTTGGTGTCCAGCTTCGGCAGGGTCGAGGTGACCGGGAAGCGGACCTTGGAACCCACGGCGTAGCCGTTGACCTTCTGGTCCTGGATGGTCTTGGTGACCTCGATCTTCTCGTTCTTGGGGTAGACGTGGACGTCGTAGACCCAGTTGCCTTCCTGGCCCGCTGCGGTGTTCGGGGTGGGGACGGTGACAACGAAGGGCTTGGCCTTCTGAACGATGTTGCCGGGGGTCTTGGTCTCGCACACGAGATATGCCTTGACCGGCATGCTGCTGATGGTTGCCGCACCGGAGGTATCCGTGTCCGGAGACGTCATCCCCGCCTCGAAGCCGTAGCCGTCCAGCTTGGGGTTGGTCGGGTCTGCGCAGGCGCTGTCCGGAATGGCTCCGGGCGCTGACAGGGCACTGACCTTGTTCCAGTCCGCAGGATCCTTGAGGTTGATCCCAGTGATCGGGTAAGCGGTGAACTGAACACCCGCGACTGCGGCTCCGGCATTGCCGTTTGCACCTTCGCCGTCGACGGTACCGATGGGGTTGCCATCGCCGTTGAGGTGCTTGTGGATGATCAAGGAACCCTGCGCGTTCTCCTTGATATTTCCGTAGTTGGCATCCTCAGCCTGGGCCATGGGGGCCAGGCCGAGGAAGGCCAGGGTGAGGACACCGGCTGCGGCAGCAGCCCGACGCCCCAGCGTGCTGGCGTTGTGCTTCATGGGTTGGGATTTCCTTTCACTGTGCGCCGCGGGGAGATGCGAGCGCGTGACAGAGGGATGGATAGGGAGTGTTTCTCCGGTGGACGGCTCCGTCTTGTCCGACGGCGTCACCGGCGCCTCCGACTTTTCGTACGGGGGTCGGCGGGCGGATCAGTCGAGGTTGCGGTGACGGCGCCTCCTTAGGAGTCCGGTGGTGATCGCGAGAGCGGAGACGACCGCGCCTGCAATCAGGAAGATGTGCGCACCACGTCCACCCGTCAGGGGCAGGCGGGGAGTGGCCACCTTCTCGTTGGTGAAGGCCTTCGAGAAGGAGTACTGGAGGGCATCGGGCTTGATGACGAAGGTGCGGCTCGTGGAGTCAAGCCGGTAGCCCGCGGGAGCCCGTTTCTCCACCAGGGAGTACGAGCGTGCGTCCCAAGGCAGACCAGTCACCGTGAAGGAGCCGGCTGCGGGGTCGGTATCCGCGTAGGGGCCGCTCGGGCACTGTCCCTTGGCGCCGGTGATGACGCAATCGGTGATGGTGGTGCTGGCCGGGACTCCGGGGCCGCTGAGCGTCCACTCCGAGCCGCTGAGGGTGTGCCCGCTCGTGTCCTGCTTCTTCCAGGACACCGACCCGGTCAGACGCTGGTTCGTCACGGCCCCCTTGGTGACACCGGTGGCATCCTTGAGCTGTGCCTTGAGGTTGGCGCCGGAGACGTCGTTAAAGGTCAGAGTCTTCTCAAGACGCTGGTAACCGCTGGGAGAGGTCTTCTCGGTGATGGAGTAGCTCCCCCACGGCAGCCCTCCGACGTCGAAGGCGCCGGGGGCCGGGTTGGTGTCCCTGTAGGCGCCGGTGCGGCAGCCGGCTGCCTGGCAGTCCTCGACGACGGTGCCGGCAGGAACGCCGGGACCGGTGAGCGTCCACGTCGTGCCGCCCAGGAGCGTCTTACCGTCCTGGTCGACCTTGGTCCAGGACAGCGCCCCGGGTTTGGTCGTGTTGGTAACCGAGCAGGTGATGCGATCGGATCCCTTCACCCGGACGGAGGAACTTCCCAGAATCGAGCCACTCCAGCCGCCGACAGTGCCGGGGGTCTGAGAACAGCGCCATGAGCTCGCCTCGTATCCCGGTGCCAGGGGGTTCGTGGAGGACTCAGTCAACGCGTACTGTCCAGGACGCGCGACCTTGATCCCGGTGTCAACGGTGCCGGTCACCTGCAGGGAGGCGGCGCCGCCGTTGCCCTGCTGGGCCTTGAGGGTCCACTGGTCGGCCCCAAGGGCCTTGACCTGCCCGCCGTAGGGGGCCTGGACATTCTTCACGAGCTGGATGGTGGGGACGCGCACCGCGATCCGGTAGTCCTCCACCTCACCGCCCATCGTGCTCCCGGTGGGTTTGAGGTTCACTCCTGCATTGGCGGTCCGCACCCGCATATAGGTGTGGGGGTGCGAGCCGGACTCCCCATCGATGCTCCGCACGACGTCCTCGGGCACGGTCCATTTCAAGGTGGCATTGCCCCGGCCGTCGCAGGTCGCCTGAGCGCTTTTCTCGGCGGCATCGAATACGCCGTTGTGGTTCCAGTCGATCCAGCCGGCGACTGCTCCTCCGCCGCCACAGCGGGCGTTGAAGGTGACTTCCTGGCCCGGTGCGGTCTCGATACCTGCGGCGGGGATGCTGACACCATCCTCATCGTCGCCGTACCAGCCATCGTTGTCATCGCCGTCGGCCCCGTCACTGAAACGCTGCTGGGACTCGGCGTCGATCGCCGTTCCCAGATAGGGCCCGGAGGCGTACATGCGGGTGGTGTTGATGAGGCGGCCGCCGAAGAGGTCGTAGCCATTGCGAGACGTGACCTCACCGCCGTCCCATCTGGGCTGTAGAAGAGCGGAGGCACTGCCGTAGGAGACCGGCGCGTCGCCGAAGTCGGTGGCCAGGACCAGTCCCAGGGCGACGGCGGAGTAACCGGATCCCTGCATGGTGATGGTGGCGCTGGTCGCCCCTTCCATGAACATGGAGACCGCGGGACCGCCGATGCCGTTGGGCTTGGAATAGCCTCCGCCGTTCTGGTAGACGCATTCCTGGGCCGTGTTGTCCAGTCGCAGGGTTCGGTTCCCGTTCGACAGGCTCGCGCGGGTAGTGACTGGCTCCTGACTGCCTCCACGCGTGTTAGGGCAGTTGGTGGAGCGTCCCCCATCAAGGAGGCGCCAGGTGACTCGCTGGTTGCTGGGGACCTGGGCCTGGATCCACTCTCCGTCGAAGGGGTCAGAGGTGCTGCCGGGGTTGGAGGCCTCGGCGTCGGCGAAGACCAGTCCGTTGAGAGGCACCGGTGTGGAGCTGCCATCGGGGGTCTGGAGGGACGCCGAGCAGGAGACGTCGAAACTGATCCTCGAGTAACCGCCCGTAGGAGTGCGATCGGCCCCCCGATCGTTCTTGTCCTTACCGTCCCAGGTCTTGTCCCCGTTGTAGGCGTAACCGTTGGCCAGTCCAATGACCATCTGGTTGTGGTTGACGTAGTTGGCCGGGTACCTCAAACCACTATGCCACTCCGAGCTGCCGTCGCTCCAGCCCCCGGCACCCCCGATGTTGTAGAGGTTGTCGAGGATGTCTCCGGCCCAGGTCCCCGGAATAGTCGCGACCAGCGGACCACGCGCAAGATCGTCGGGAAATCCGTTTTTGTGACCAATATGCTTGAGATTGGACAGGTTACAGGTGGTCACCAGATACCCCGCCTCCCCCATGTCACGGTAGTTGGTGAAGGTCTTGCGCTGTCCGTAGTCGAGAACGGGCACATTCGGCTTGGTCTGGCCGGCGAAGTTGCTGTCGTAGTCCGCCCACTGAAGCCACTGGATGGTGTCCCGGTACCGGCTGGTGCCACCTTGGGCGAAGACCGCCGGAAGCGCATCGGCCGGGAGGCCACCCGGGGCCGCCACGGCGGAAGGGCGCTCAATGCCTCCCAGAGCCGCTGCGGCACAGGTGAGAACCGCAGCGCCGGCAACGAGTTTGCGTAGGCGCGACAGGACAGTACGGCGACGCAGCAAAGGAAAAGCTCCACATCAAGAGAACGGAAAGGCACTGGAATCGCGCGCAAATAGGCGTCGGTGTCCACACACCTGGTGACAGTGGATAACCTAGTCGACAAACTCGGGGAATACAGGATCGGTAATAGATCTGAAATCGTTTGTTACTGCATTGCGACGCCTTTTATTACGGCACCATCACACCCACGTAATATTGATGTCGCTATTACTACTATTCGTGCCATCGGTAGGGCGTCAGCCATCGGGTTCAGGGCACAAAAGACCTCCCCGGTCGGAGCAGCTGCTCTGACCGGGGAGGTCTGGTGCTACGCGGAGGCGCGGAGCGTCAGTGGGTCATCACTTGATGACCTTGGTGACGCGGCCGGAGCCGACGGTGCGGCCACCCTCACGGATGGCGAAGCCGAGGCCCTCCTCCATGGCGATGGGCTGGATGAGCTGGACGCTCATCTCGGTGGTGTCACCGGGCATGACCATCTCGGTGCCCTCGGGCAGGGTGATGACACCGGTGACGTCCGTGGTCCGGAAGTAGAACTGCGGACGGTAGTTCGAGTAGAAGGGGTTGTGGCGGCCGCCCTCGTCCTTGGTGAGGATGTAGACGTGGCCCTCGAACTCGGTGTGCGGGGTGATGGAGCCGGGCTTGCAGATGACCTGACCGCGCTCGACGTCCTCGCGACGGGTGCCGCGCAGGAGCAGACCGCAGTTCTCGCCGGCCCAGGCCTCGTCCATCTGCTTGTGGAACATCTCGATACCGGTGACCGTGGTCTTCTGGGCCTCGCGGATACCGAGGATCTCGACCTCGGAGTTGATCGGGAGCTTGCCGCGCTCCACACGACCGGTGACGACGGTGCCGCGACCGGTGATGGTGAAGACGTCCTCGATGGGCATGAGGAAGGGCTTGTCCATGTCACGCTCGGGGGTGGGGATGTACTCGTCCACCGCGTCCATGAGCTCCTTGATCTTGCCGGCCCACTCGGCGTCGCCCTCGAGGGCCTTGAGAGCGGAGACCCGGATGACGGGAGCCTCGTCGCCGTCGTAGTCCTGGGAGGACAGCAGCTCGCGCACCTCCATCTCGACCAGGTCGAGGAGCTCCTCGTCGTCCACCATGTCGGACTTATTGAGGGCCACGAGGAGGGCGGGGACGCCCACCTGGCGGGCGAGCAGGACGTGCTCGCGGGTCTGGGCCATCGGGCCGTCGGTGGCGGCGACCACGAGGATCGCGCCGTCCATCTGGGCGGCACCGGTGATCATGTTCTTGATGTAGTCGGCGTGACCGGGGGCGTCGACGTGCGCGTAGTGACGCTTGTCGGTCTCGTACTCGACGTGCGCGATGTTGATGGTGATACCGCGCTGACGCTCCTCGGGAGCCTTGTCGATCTCGTCGAAGGGGGTGAAGGGGTTCAGCTCGGGGTACTCGTCGTGCAGAACCTTGGAGATCGCAGCGGTCAGCGTCGTCTTGCCGTGGTCGACGTGACCGATCGTTCCGATGTTGACGTGCGGCTTGGTCCGCTCGAACTTGGCCTTGGCCACTGGTGTCCTCCTGGGACTCGGGTAGTTCTCTTCGTCGGGATTCGACTAGCACACATGTTAGCCGTCCGGGCGTCGAGAGTCTCTACTGGTGGATGTTGGAAATCTTACTGAAGTGGGTCCCGACCGCCCCGGTGGGACGATCGGGCCGGGGACCCGCTGCGAGTGCGCGCAGACGGAGCGGGCCCCCGATGCGCGGGCGTCAGGCGCCCCTGACCTTGGCGATGATCTCGTCGGCGACGTTCTTGGGAACCTCGGCGTAGGAGTCGAAGGTCATGGAGTAGACGGCACGTCCCTGCGTCTTGGAGCGCAGGTCACCGACGTAGCCGAACATCTCCGACAGGGGGACGTTGGCGCGGATGACCTTGACGCCGACGGCGTCCTCCATCGAGGCGATCATGCCGCGACGGGAGTTGAGGTCGCCGATGACGTCGCCCATGTACTCCTCGGGAGTACGGACCTCGACGGCCATGACAGGCTCGAGGAGGACCGGCGAGGCCTTCTTGGCACCCTCCTTGAACGCCATGGAGCCGGCGATCTTGAAGGCCATCTCGGAGGAGTCGACCTCGTGGTAGGCACCGTCGATAAGGGTGGCCTTGATGTCCACCATCGGGTAGCCAGCCAGGACACCGGTGAGCATGGCGTCCTGCACCCCGGCGTCCACGCTGGGGATGTACTCGCGGGGCACGCGGCCACCGGTGACGGCGTTGGCGAACTCGTAGTGCGCCTTCTCGCCGTCGGCGGTCTCGGCGGCCTCGTCGGCCACGAGGGGCTCGAAGCTCATCTGCACCTTGGCGAACTGGCCGGAGCCACCCGTCTGCTTCTTGTGGGTGTACTCGACCTTGTCCACCTTCTTGCGGATGGTCTCACGGTAGGCGACCTGCGGGGCGCCCACGTTGGCCTCGACCTTGAACTCGCGGCGCATGCGGTCCACGAACACGTCCAGGTGGAGCTCGCCCATACCGCCGATGACGGTCTGGCCGGTCTCCTCGTCGAGGGAGACGGTGAAGGTGGGGTCCTCCTCGGAGAGCTTCTGGATGGCCACACCCAGCTTCTCCTGGTCGCCCTTGGTCTTGGGCTCGATGGCCACGTGGATGACCGGGTCCGGGAAGGACATGGACTCCAGAATGACCGGGGCGCCCTGGGCGCACAGAGTGTCACCGGTGGTGACGTCCTTGAGGCCGATGAAGGCGTAGATGTGCCCGGCGTGGGCCTGCTCGACCGGGTTCTCCTTGTTGGAGTGCATCTGGAAGAGCTTGCCGATGCGCTCCTTCTTGCCCTTGGTGGCGTTGAGGACCGTGTCGCCCTGGGAGACCTTGCCGGAGTAGACGCGCACGTAGACGAGCTTGCCGTAGAAGGGGTGGGTGGCCACCTTGGAGGCCAGGGCGGCGAAGGGGGCCTTCTCGTCGGCCGGACGGGTGAGCACCTCCTCCTCGTTGCCGACGGCGTGGCCCTCGATGTCGGGGACGTCGAGCGGGGAGGGCAGGTAGTCCAGGACGGCGTCGAGAACGGGCTGGATGCCCTTGTTCTTGAAGGCGGACCCGGCCAGGACCGGGAAGGCCTCACCGGCCACGGTGAGCTTGCGGATACCGGCCTTGAGCTCGGCGACGCTGAGCTCCTCGCCCTCGAGGTACTTCTCCATGAGGGTGTCGTCGGCCTCGGCGACCGTCTCGACCAGCTGACCGCGCAGCTCCTCGGCCTTGGCGACGAGCTCGGAGGGGATCTCCTCGTACTCGACGATGGAGCCGCGGGTGTCCTTGCCGTCGGCGTCCTTCTCGGGGAAGCGGATGGCCCGCATCTCCAGGACGTCGACGAGGCCGGAGAACTCGTTCTCGGCGCCGATCGGGAAGTTGAGGACGATCGGGGTGGCGTGGAGGCGGTCGCGGATGGTCTGGACGGAGAAGTCGAAATTCGCGCCCAGCTTGTCCATCTTATTGATGAAGCAGATGCGCGGGACGTTGTACTTGTCCGCCTGACGCCACACCGTCTCGGACTGCGGCTCAACGCCCTCCTTGCCGTCGAAGACCGCGACGGCGCCGTCGAGCACGCGCAGGGAGCGCTCGACCTCGACCGTGAAGTCCACGTGGCCGGGGGTGTCAATGATGTTGATCTGGTTGTTCTTCCAGAAGCAGGTGGTGGCCGCGGAGGTGATGGTGATACCGCGCTCCTGCTCCTGCTCCATCCAGTCCATCGTCGAGGCGCCGTCGTGCGTCTCGCCGATCTTGTAGTTGATGCCCGTGTAGAACAGGATGCGCTCTGTCACGGTGGTCTTACCGGCATCGATGTGGGCCATGATGCCGATGTTGCGGACCTTGGTGAGGTCTGTCAGCACGTCAAGTGCCACTGGTGGTGTCCTTCGTTCGTGTGGGGTACGGAGATGCTTCCGGCACTACCAGCGGTAGTGGGCGAAGGCCTTGTTGGACTCGGCCATGCGGTGCATGTCCTCGCGGCGCTTGACCGCGGCGCCCAGGCCGTTGGAGGCGTCGAGGATCTCGTTCATGAGACGCTCGGTCATGGTGTTCTCGCGGCGCTGGCGGGAGAAGTCCACGAGCCAGCGCAGCGCCAGGGTGGTGGCGCGGCCGGGGCGGACCTCGACGGGCACCTGGTAGGTGGCACCACCGACGCGACGGGAGCGGACCTCCAGCGCGGGGCGGATGTTGTCCAGCGCGCGCTTGAGGACGGAGACCGGGTCCTGGTCCGTCTTGGAGCGGACACCCTCAAGAGCGCCGTAGACGATGCGCTCGGCAGTGGACTTCTTGCCGTCCAGCAGGACGCGGTTGACGAGCTGGGTGACGACCGGCGAGCCGTAGACGGGGTCGACGACGAGCGGGCGCTTGGGTGCGGGACCCTTACGAGGCATTACTTCTTCTCCTTCTTGGCGCCGTACTTGGAACGTGCCTGCTGGCGGCCCTTGACACCCTGGGTGTCGAGGGCACCGCGCACGATGTGGTAGCGGACACCGGGAAGGTCCTTCACACGACCACCGCGCACGAGCACGATGGAGTGCTCCTGGAGGTTGTGGCCCTCACCGGGGATGTAGGCCGTGACCTCAATACCGGTGGACAGGCGCACACGGGCGACCTTACGGAGGGCGGAGTTCGGCTTCTTGGGGGTCGTGGTGTACACACGGGTGCACACGCCACGGCGCTGCGGACTGGCCTTGAGCGCCGGCGTCTTGGACGCGGAGCGCTTCGTCGAGCGGCCCTTACGGACCAGCTGCTGAATAGTAGGCACTACTGATTCTCCATGGGGACGTGAGTCTGTATCTAGCTGCTGCCTGCGTGCCGGACCGCTCCCCCATCGGTGGCTCGACGGCGCACGCCACCGCGGAGAGGGCCGGCCCGCCGGGATCGGGGTGAACCCGATGACGACGTCCGGAGCCCCGCAGTCAGGGGCCCGTCGGTTCCCGCCGCGGCAGACCCGCGTCACGATGTCGAACTGAACCGAGCAGGTATGAAGCCTGGACGAAACCGACATCGCTGGGAACGGAATGGAGATGCGGTGACCCGCCTGCGGGCACCGTCGGCCAGGCTACCCGTTTTCCACAGGACCGCACCAGAGCGAGCGACAAGGTGAGGGCGTGGTGCTGGACACGCCAAATTCAGGCCATATTCAGACCGTGCTGCTCACCCCGCCCCATGACGATGGGGCGAACGCCCCTGACGTTACTCAGGTCACCCCTCCTACCATCACTAAGCATGAGTACGACGACACCCACCTGGTCAACCGTTCCGGTAGGCGATCTTCCCCGCCTCACCGTGGACGGACGAGGCACCGGGCTGGCGTTGTGGACCGCACGCACCCGGCATGAGCGCAACATCGGCCTGCTCGGCACCGACTCGATTGACGGAGCCCTGTGGATCACTCGCTGCAACTGGGTGCACTGCTTCCGCATGCGCCACACGATCGACGTCGTCTACGTGGGACGCCGCGGGAAGGTCGTTGCGGTGACGACGATGCCGCCGAACCGGATGGGGAGGCCCCGGCTGCTCGCGACGGCCGTCGTCGAGATGCGGCAGGGAGATGCCTCTCGCTTGGGAATCCGTAGGGGGAGCATCCTTGCAGCAGCTCCTACCGAGCCGCCCCCACCGTCCGACCCCGGCTCAGCGGGAGTCCGAAACAACGTTTTCCGCTCGGCTCACTGAAAGGCTCCCCCACATGTCTCCCCAACCTTGGCTGCTCGGCGCCATAGCGCTGGGCTCCGTCGCGCTCATCGCCGGCCCGGTCTCCGCGTGGACGAGGCGCTTCGTACGAGAGCCCTTCAACGACGGGGACAAGTCCGACGCCGGCACCCACTCCACAGTGAACGCCTCACAAGACACTGCGAACGGCACCACGACCACCGCAGAAGACAGTACTGAGCCGCGCCCAGGGGGCTTCTCACCTCCCGCTTCACCCGAGTATCCGAAGCTGAAGCATCCCGGTCTCCTCGGCACGGTGCCGCAAGGACTACTGGCTCTGGCTCTATGCCTCATCTGCACCTGGTGGGGGAGCCGCGTCGGCACCACCGCCGTGACGCTCACCGCCATCCCCGTTTACGCACTGCTCGGATGCGCCGGAAGCGTCGACGCCGTGGCACACCTGCTTCCCAACCGTCTGCTGGGCGCCACGGCCGCCTGGCTAGCCACGTGCGGCGTGGTCGCCGTCGTGCTGGACCCCGACAGGGCTCACACCGCCCTCACCGCAGCGCTCTGCGCACTGGCGGTGGGCGGCATCAGCCTGGCCCTGGCGTACTTCCGCACCGGCCTGGGGCTGGGAGACGTCAAACTCGGCGCGGTGATCGGCCTCTGGCTGGGATGGCTCGACCCCCGGATGCTCGTCTTCGGACTGTGCCTCGGAGTTTTCCTGGGCGGAATCGCCGCATTGTTCCTGCTCATCACCCGCCGGGCATCGCGCAAGGACCCCATGGCCTACGGTCCCTACCTCATTGCCGGCGCTCTGCTCACCTGGCCGCTGGCGATCGTCTGACACAAGGAGAGGCATCACATTTTATGGTGAGAATTCCACAAAGCCACGAGCACCACCTCGTGATACCGTCATAGCGCGTGACCTCTTCGTGACCTTTAGGTGTGGCGACGACCAGCGCTCGGAACTCTGCCGCCTCTTGCCCACCCGCCCCGCCCCATCGGCTCCACCCCCTGCAGAGTCAAGACATCGTAAGGCCCCTCATGCTTGTGCTCACCGGCTCTCGGTCCCACCCGGACGCGAACAAGGACTGGGATATGGGCCAAGCCACCACAATCCTGCAGCGACTCGGTCAGGGACCGGTCCTGCTGCTGTGCCGCACCGGGGAGGACGAGCACGCCGCTCGCACGGTTCGGGGGATCCTCAAACGCAAGGATCTCGGCGTCCTGGCACTGAATGAGCCGGAGACCCGTTTCCGCGCCCTGGGCTACTGCCTGCTACAGCTTCATTCTCGGGCCTACGGTCAGGCGCAGACGGTGGTCGACGCGTTGCGGCCCGCATTACGCACCAGAGTGGCTCTCAGCTCGGTCAGCAAGCTCACCAGCCCCTCGCCGACAATCGGACAGCACCTGCAGTCGATGGTGCCGGGTTCTCGTTTCACCCTCGACCTGGGTGAGGCGCAAAGCCGTATTACCAAGGTCAAGGACGTGGTCTGGAACAAGCCGCCTCAGGGAAGCCTGGCGATCTGGGCCGCGGACGACGAGCAGAACCGAGTCACAGGCGGCCTGGCCTCCCTGGGGCTTCACCGGGAACCCCTGCTCCCCATGTCCCGCACCTGGCCGGCCAAGTCATGGGCGGAAATGACCATGCTCATCACCAACCCCGGCCCCCTCGTGTCACAGGCGCTTGCACCCCTCGCCCAGACCTTCTGTCCCTACTGCGGTCAGATGGCCGTGCCACAGGGATGTCTCCTGTGCGGCACATGGCCCAACGTACCTGCGCAGGCGTCCCGCGCTTCCGCCCCCCACCCAGTCAAGGAGTCCTGATGAATCCGCGTCAACGGCGAGGTGTCCTGCTCATCCTCGTCACGGTCCTCGGAGCAGTGGTCACCTTCGTAGCCATGTTCAGCTATGTCCAGTCGATCTCCTCGCAAGTCGGCCCAATGACAACCGTTCTCAAGCTGTCGCAGCAGGTGACCGAGCTCAAGGAGGTCACTGCGGCTGATGTGGTCACCGAGCAGGTTCCCAAGCGGTGGGTTCCCGACGACGCCATCCATGACGTCAATGACCTCAAGGGCAAGGTGGCGGCAGTCACCTTGAACAAGGGCGCGGTGCTGCAGACCAGCATGCTTCAGGATCCTCCGCAGCTGACGGAGGGATATCGCGAGGTGTCGATCATGATCGACGCCGAGACCGGCGTCGCCGGCAAGGTCACTCCGGGATCCCGAGTCGACATCGTCTCAACGGTGGAGGATCCCAACACCAAGGCGCAGAAGGCGGAGATCATTATTCAGAACGCACTCATCACCGAGGTCGGTGTGACCACGAAGGTGCAGGACAAGGACGAGAACGGGAACTTCTCCGAGGAGAAGGACAGCGTCCCGGTGACCTTCTCGCTGACGCCTGAGCAGTCGCTCAAGCTCGCCTACGCCGAGAGCTTCTCGAAGAAAGTCCGTCTCCTTCTGCGCCGCGACGGTGACCAGGGGAGCGCACAGACCCCCGAGTACTCCGCCAATCCCGGAACTCCTGCCCAAGGAGCAAGCTGATGCAGTACCTGGTAACCGATCATGAGGAGACCCGCCAGCAGGTGCTGGCGGCTATGGCCGAGGCTGAGGGACTTGGCGAAGTCCGTACTGTCACATCGCCTGAGAAGCTGAGAGAGCTTCTGGAACCGGACGTCACATCGTGCATTCTGGTCGATGAGGCGCTGGAGGGGCGCATCGCTCTGCCTACTGTTCAAGAGCTCTCCCGCACCTACCCACTCATTCCCGTTGTTCTGCTGAGCCGGACTCGTACCTCCGAAAGCGTTGTGGCAGCGATGGACGCCGGAGCACGGACCGTGCTGGCGCTGCCTTTGTCCCTCGAGGAGGTCTCCAACCGTCTGCTCCCGGTCCTGGCGTGGTCGCGCGCGGTTCGTAGCGAGGCCTCAAGCCGGGAGGAGATCACTGCACGTCGCCAGGGCACGATCACCGCCGTCGTCGGCGCCAAGGGGGGTGTAGGCACCTCGACCGTCGCCCTCATGGCTGCCGCGCAACTCGCTCAGGGCGCTCGTACCTGCCTGGTGGATCTCGATGTCCGCGGTGGTGATCTTGCCGCCATGACCGGGATCTCGGTGCGCCGGTCCATCGCTGACCTGGCTGACATCGCAGCAGAGGTCAGCGCCCGGGAGATCTCCGAGGTCACGTATCCCCTCCCCGGCGGGATCGCCCTCCTGCCCGCCCCGGAACAGGGCGAGACCGGTGAGACACTGACGGAGTCGGCCACGCGTCAGATCCTCACCATGCTGCGCTACCAGTTCGACCACGTGATCCTGGACTGCGGCAACCGGCTTGACGACATCCTGGCCATGGGGCTCGACTCCGCCGACCGAGCCCTCATCGTCGCAACCCCCGATGCGCCGGCCCTGCGCTCGGTACGCAGGCTGAACGACGCGCTCGACCGCCTCGATATCGCCCGTGGGCGCCCCTTCGGACTGGTGGTCAACCTGACCAGTCGGCAACGTGAGATCCAGCCGGCTACCGCAGCGAAGATGACAGGAGTGGCACTGGCCGCCAGCATTCCCGACCTGACGGCTCAGATCGAGATGGCCGTCAACTCCAACACTCTGCTGACGTCAAGGGTTCCCGCCATGGCTAAGGCCGCCCAGTCCATCGCCAGTGCCATCGTGACCGGAACGGCGACAAACCCTGGCAGCGCTCCCGAACAGAGTATGGCGGACGACTCGACCAAGATCTCGCGACGAGGCCGCAAGCGCCGCCGCTCGGAACGGGGCCAGATCACGGTGGAGTTCCCCGTGGTCTTCGCCCTGGCCACCGCTGTGATTCTGATATGCATCCAGGCACTCAGCATCGGAGTCTCTTACATGTACGCCACGCATGCCGCCAATGAGGCGGCCCACGCCTACGGCATCGGAAAGAGCCCGGGTCAGGTGCAGCAGGAAGTCACCAGTCGTCTGCCCAACAGCTACGCCGCACGTACCAAGGTGACACGCTCCGGCGCAGACAGGGTGACCGTCACGCTTCCGGTCCTCTCCGTTGTCGATATGGATACCTCTGCGAGTGCTGGAATCGTCTGGGAGAAGTGATGAGTACTACGTCCACAACCGCAGCCGCCTGCCCTGCCCGTCTCACCTCATCCCCGAAGCGCCTGATCAGCCGCCTACGTCATGAGGAGCGAGGTGTCCTTGATATTGAGCTCATTGGGTTCGTGCCGATTCTGGTCCTGGTCACCCTGTTCCTTGTTCAGGGCTTCTTCGCTGTCTCCACAGTGACCTCCGTCAGCGCAGCCGCCCGAGACGGCGCTCGCGCAGCAATGCTGGGGCGCTCCCCCGAGCAGGCCGCGCATGAGGCGCTGCCCGACTGGGTACGCCTGGAGTCCGTATCGGATAGTTGCGGTTCCGGGCACTGTGTTCAGGTCACCGCCCGGGTTCCGATCGGTATCCCGTCGATCACTAGTGAACGCGTCACCGTGACTCGTACGGCCTACTTCCCCGAGGGCTGAGATGGCACTACGAGACCGGGTTGCCCAGCCCCAGGGAGGAAGACAGCAGGCCGCCGGCAGCAGAGAGGACCTGGTAGCGCTCTACCGAACCCGGCTACTGGATGAGATCGACCTTGAAGAGGTCGCCGGGCTAGAGCTGGCCCAGCAGCGCGCCCGCCTGGAGCGGGTACTCTCACGACTTCTGTCCCTCGAGGGTCCCGTCATGTCGCCGCGCGAGCGGGCCTGGCTCATCAAGCGAGTGATCGACGACGCCGTTGGACTAGGGGTGCTCGAACCCCTCATCGCGGATCATTCCGTCACAGAGATCATGGTCAACGGCATGGAGGATGTCTTCATCGAGCGGGCCGGACGAATCGAGCGGGTGCCCACCCGCTTCACCTCTGAGGCCGAGCTGTATCAGCTCATTGACCGCATCGTCTCCTCGGTCAACCGCCGCGTGGACGAGTCCAGCCCGATGGTCGACGCACGCCTCCCCGGCGGAGAACGTGTCAACGTCATCATCCCGCCGCTGGCGCTCGACGGACCGTCCATTACCATCCGGCGGTTCCCTCAGCCCTTCCGCCTTCCCGATCTCGTCGCTCGCAACAGCCTGCCGCAAGAAGCCGCTGACCTCTTAGGGGCACTGGTGGCCGCTCGGTTCAATATTCTCGTCTCCGGCGGAACCGGATCTGGGAAAACGACCTTCCTCAACGCACTGTCCGGAATGATCTCGGACCGAGAGCGGATCATCACCATTGAGGATGCGGCCGAGCTGTCCCTGCAGCAACCCCATGTGGTTCGTTTGGAGGCGCGTCCGGCCAATACCGAGGGCGCAGGACAGGTGACGATTCGTGATCTAGTGAGAAACTCGCTGCGTATGCGCCCCGATCGCATCATTGTTGGCGAGGTCCGTGGCGGCGAGACGCTTGACATGCTCCAGGCGATGAACACCGGTCACGAGGGCTCACTGACCACCGTGCACGCCAACTCCGCCACCGACGCGCTGAGCCGCCTGGAGACGCTGTCCTCCATGTCCGATGTCACGCTCCCAGTCGAGACCGTCAGAGATCAGATCAATGGTGCCATCGACGTCATTATCCAGCTGGAACGCGACTCCACCGGCATGAGGAGGGTCAGCACTATTGAAGCTGTGACCTCCCGACGCCGCGAGAGCTATACGACCTCGCTCATGATGCGGTACGTTCATACCGTCCAGCGTGATCAAGGACACTTCGAGTTCCGTGGCATTTCTCAAGCCATGGCGGACAGAGTTCACCAACACGGCCTACAACTCCCAGCAGGCCTTCTTGTGGAGGAGACGGCATCATGAGCAATGTCCTTCTCATCTACATCAGTGGCGCCGCCACCCTCCTCATCGGGAGTGCCGCACTCATCACTTTGTCCGCTAATGCGGGGCGCACAGCCGAACTCGCACAAGGCCTCGGAGCCACAGAAATCACTCAGCGAGGAACCGCAGGAAGTGCTCTTCTTACTCTCCTTCGCAGACTCCCTTTCAGCAAGCCGCTGCGGAACAGGATCTCCAGCGCTGGGCTGACCTGGGACGTCGCGATCACGGAGCTTATTCTCACAGGGGTGACCGTTGGGACGTTCTTCCTCTCACGCCTTGTCGTTGGACAAATCGCAGGCGGTATTTTTGCCGCTCTCATCCCAGTTTTGTTCTTCCGATGGCTGCGCCGACGCAGGGACCAACGGGTCGAACGATTCATCGCCCAGCTCCCCGAGGTCTCTCGAGTTCTGTCCAACGGAACCTCAGCAGGCATGTCGGTAGAACGCGCCCTGGTCCTGGCCGCCCAGGAGATGTCCGAGCCCGCGGGCGTGGAACTCAAACATGCCACCTCTCAGCTCGCGCTCGGATGGTCATTGAACAGCGCTCTCACCGACCTTTCCGAGCGGATGCCCTCACGTGAGCTCAATGTCCTCGTGCGCACGATCATCATCCAGTCCACAGCAGGCGGCGCGCTCGCCAGCGCCCTGCACGACATCGCCCTCGCGCTCGAAGACCGCAAGCAACTGCATCGCGAAGTCAGGACCGCCATTATCGGCTCGGCCTTCAGTGCCTATCTAGTTCCCCTCATCGGTCTCACCGCCGTTATTCTCATGAACGTCATGAAGCCTGGAGTATTGGACGATATGGCGTCATCGTTCGCCGGACGCATTGTCCTCCTCGCGGCTCTCTTCTGCTTCGGAATCGGCGCACTGCTCATGAGGCTCGTCTCCCGGGTGGAGGTTTAGTGTGACAGCAATTGCTTTCAGCACTACAGCAACACTATTTGTCCTTCTTGCTGCATACGGAATTCACCTCATCAGAGATGACAGAACCACTCAGTACGGACTCAGTGGCGAAGAATATCATGCCCCTACAGGCAATGGCACCTTTGTTCGCGTCATCGACACCCTTGGCATTAGAACCCAGAAACTTCTTCGTAAACTCTGTGGTCCCGCCCACCTGAAGTCTCTTGATCGCCGACTGAAGAATGCCGGCAACCCAGAGGGTCTCACTCTCGACCTCTTCATTCAACGAGAAGCCGGCTTTATTTCACTCAGCATTCTCCTTCTCGTGATTTTCACCTTGTTGGGCCGCCCCATATACGGACTGTCTTTTGGTGCGGCATTTTCGGGATGGATGTACCTTTGGTTATTTCAGGCAGTTCAGAAGCGTCAGGCCTCGATCGACCGCGACCTTCCTGACTTCCTTGATATTCTTGCCATTACAGTGCGCTCAGGCATGTCGTTTCGCAGCTCACTCGAGCGCGTTTGCAGCCATTTCGACGGTCCTATAGCAGAGGAGATGCGTAAGGCACTTCATGAAATGCGGCTCGGCGTTTCACGGCGCGACGCTTTTACCGCCACCAAGGAACGCTGCCGCTCCGATAACATCGATAATTTCGTTACAGCACTCCTCCAGTCCGAAGAACTGGGCACCCCGATCGGTGATGCTCTCGCTTCAATTGTCAAGGAGATTCGACGCGAACGAGCACAGCAGGTCCGCCGCGCCGCAGCCAAGGCGCAGCCCAAGGTGGCACTCGTCGCCACGACCACCATGGTTCCAGGTGCCATGATTCTCATGCTCGGAGGGATGATATTCGCCAATTGGGAGACAATCGCAAGATTGTTTGGTGGATAACATGCCGATACTTGACACTCGACACTCACAACTCGCCTCCAGTTCCATTCAACATCATACCCTTTTCACCGCCGTCGGCTTGATCTGCGACATACGGCTCGGACTCATCCTAGCCAGTGAACTCGGGATTATTGCTTCGAATACTGGCCGGACCCCCGTCGCAGCGCCACTACTAGGTCTCGTAGTCAACTGGGTAACTCTGAGAGCGTTTCGGAAGCACCCACAACTCATTGTTGGTAACTGGATTTACTTATGTTCCGACCTAGTAGTTACTTGCATTGTCGTCACCACTCTTCCCACCATATTTTCTGGCGGTCTCCCTCTTTCTCTCGCTTACATCATCGCATCCTCAGTGCTCATCGGCCTCGTAAGCCAGGCGTTCTGGGCATCACTATGGAGCGTTGGCGTCACCTTGTCACTTGCACTCCTCAAACTTCACAACACGCCCCTTCCTACTGTTGTTGCAGCAACCATGGTTGCAGGGATTTTTATCAGCATCCTTCTCGGCAACCGTTTAAACAGCCAGTTCGCAGAAATCAGTCGGCTTTCCACCGAAGCCGCCTTCGCAAGAGCCGAGGAACGTGCCCTTGCCGAACGGCTCACCATCGCTCGGGACCTGCACGACTCGCTTGCGAAAAGCGTTCACGGCATTCGCATGCTCGCCGAGACCTTGGACAGTTCTCTCGCCTCCGAGCATCACCCCGACGCTCAGCTCAGCCACCTGATCTTCGAGTCCGCGGACGAGGCAAGCAGAGAAGCGCGACTCGTTCTTGACGGCCTGCGTTCTGGCGGCGACGAAGACGTCATTGGGGCACTCACTGAGGAAGTAAACCGGTGGGGCGCGCGCACTGGCATTGCAGTCTCCACAAACAGAAGTGAATCACAACCCCAAATGCCTTGTTCAACTGAGGCGATGTGGCAACTTCAGCGAATTGTGGGTGAGATTCTCACTAATGTCGAGAAGCACGCTCAAGCCACATCAGTCAATGCCGATTTTTTCTACGACAAAACACACTTTTATCTGGACATCTACGACGATGGTATTGGTCTCAACAATAGAGAGAGCGACCTCAACCAGGAAGGCCATTATGGACTTACCGGATTGATAGAGCGCGCCGAGTCTTTAGGTGGCCACATTTCCATTGACTCACCCCCTGAATTTGCCGATGGAACACGCATCCATCTTCGTGTCCCCATTAATTCACTTGGCAACAGCAAGGAGAAGAGCACATGAAGGTCATGGTCGTTGACGACAATGCCATTGTTCGACTCGGACTTCACTCGGTCCTCAACCGCATCGACGCCGTGCATGAGGTCATCGAAGCGGACGACGCATTTTCCGCGCTCGAGGCGAATCATGCGCACTCCCCTGACATTATCCTCCTCGATATCTCTATGCCCCCGGGACGCAGCGGGCTTGAGATCCTTCCCGAGCTTGCCAGTGACGCGTCGGTCATTATGCTCACCTCGAATCGAGATCCCGCCAGCATTCGCCAGGCGCTTGACGCGGGGGCACGCGGTTATCTGGTCCACGGTCAACTGGGCATCAACGAGGTAGCCGGCGCCATTGAGACCTGCCGCAGCGGCGGCCTGGTGCTCGGCAGGGAAGCAGCGGATGTCATGCTCAACACCCATACTCAAGAAGCCTCAGACAACCCTTTGCGTGACCAGGTCTCGGAGAGGGAGGCCGAGATTCTGGACCTCGCAGCAACCGGCATGTCCAACAGCCAGATCGCCCAACAGCTTTTTCTCTCGGAACGAACGGTGAAAAACTATCTCAACAGCGCCTACCCCAAGATCCACGTCCACAGCCGCGCCGAGGCGATCGCCGTCTGGTTGTCACCGCCCACCAACCAGTAGGCCACAGGACAGGGCGCATGCCCCTACCTGACAGGGCGCGCACCCCCCTAACTTGGAGACCGTCAAAGACATGAGGCATCACCACGGTGCCACTCAGTGATGGAGGTCATCATGAACAACAACGCACTGCTCCGCCTTCAGGTTCGTCTCCAGCAGGCCTGGGTCAACCTTCGCGATGGCGAACGAGGCCAGACGATGGTCGAGTACGCCGGCATCGCCCTCGTCGCTGCTGCGATTATCGGCGTCGTCATCTCAGTGGCTGGATCTGGGGGAAGCACCATCGGAGAGATCATTATCCAAAAGATTGCGAAGGCGATCGCAGATCTCGGCAACTAACAGGCACCGTTATTTGAGGTGTCCGACCTCATGGAATTTCCTCATCAGGGCTTCCTAGCTCTGATGAGGAAGTTCTTGCTTTTATCAAGGAGTTCTTATGCCGTCCATGTCCTCGTTCTCAGTGCCGTCTCGTCGGTCTTTTGTGGCCCTCTCGGCCCTGGCGGGGCTCGGGTTGCCGGTGCTGGCGGGCTGCGACCTGCCAGGGGTGTCGAAGAACAAAGATGGATCCGCCTCACCATCGGGTTCCTCAGCCACGGCCGGAGGATCAGCCTCAGCCAAAGGTAAGGCCAAGGCAGGTAGCACCGACTGGCAGAAGCTCGACGCCCACATCATGGGCCACAACGTGACCGTGGAGGTCTCCCCCGTCATCCGCCAGGACGAGAAGACCTCGATCATCGCCCTGAGGCTGACCCGTGCCAAGGACGATGCCTCCGTCGACGCCATCAATGCCAGCTCCTACAGCGGAATCAGCGACAAGCTCAACATCTCAAACTATCTGGGAGTCCCATCAATCTCCCGCCCCGGCACCGGCGCCTCCCTGGTCAAGCTCCTCGACCTGGACTCCGGACGCGTGTGGAGCGCCATCAACGGCAGCGGCGGACTGCTAGACCTCACCCCCGGCGAGAACATCACCTCCTACCTGTCCTTCGGCAAGGTCGACACCGACACCGCGACCGTCCTGGTCCCCATGGCCGGCTTCACCACCGTCTCGGTCCTGGAGGCCGACGCCGCCAAGAAGGCCAAGGTCAACCTGAGCACCGCCCAAACCGGGATCAACAAGTACCCACCCGCCGCCACCGAGCTCGCCGACCCCGTCGCCATCGAGCGCTACACCCGCGCCCTGGACGACTCCACCAGCACCCAGGCCGGCAGCAAGGACATCACCGTCACCCTCAACAGCGACGTCACCTTCGCCTCCGACTCCGCCGACCTCACCCCCGCCGCCGACACCCAGCTCCAGACCGTCGCCACCCAGCTCGGCCAGCACCCCGACGGCGGCACACTCACCATCGTGGGCCACACCGACGACATCCAGGACGACGCCTACAACCAGACCCTCTCCGACAAACGCGCCAACGCCGTCAAAACCAAGCTCGAACAGCTCACCAAGCTGGACAAGTGGAAGACCAGCGTATCCGGCAAGGGCGAGAGCCAACCCAAGATCAAGGACACCACCGACGAGGCCCGAGCCGCCAACCGAAGAGTCGAGATCACCCTGACCCCCACCGGCGGCACCTCCCCCAAGGACAGCAGCACCACCGCCACCCCCAGCAACAGTAGCGGCAACGGTAAGCTGCCGGACCCCCAGGGCCCTGCCGCCAAGGGCTCCGAGGGCGTCACCCTCACCTCCAAAGACACCAACACCAGCGGAGAAGTCACCATCACCCTCGACCACCTCACCCGCACCGGCGGCTACCTCCTGGGCACCGTCACCTGCACCGTCAAAGACGGCTCCACCGGCGCACCGCTCCACCCGCTGCTTGAAGACCCCCAGACAGTCCTGGCCAACCAGCGCGACGAGTCCGGCGGCGCCCTACCAACCTTCAACGCCAGCGACGGCCTAACCCTCATCGCGGGCGGCGAGCGCATCTTCCCCGCCGACTACCTCGACGCCGACGCCGGCCAGCACCTCCCCCTGACCGAGCTCAACATCTCTGACCACCTCAAGACCGGCACCACCACCATCTGCACCATCTGGCCCGACCCCGGCGGCGACACCATCACCCTCGACCACCCCGAAGGAAAGTACTCACCCAAAGGCACCGCCTACCGCCTCACCGACATCCCCATCAAGAACAGCTGAGCGGCACCATGTCTCGTATTCTGCGTAAGACCGCGTGGTTTCCATCCGGACCGGCAACCACTGAACGCGGCAGTATCCTGCCCTACGTCAGTGTTGCCGCAGCACTTGTCGCACTCGTGGCACTGACTCTCATGACTGGCCTTGGAGACGCCATCCTGCACCGTCGCGATGCCAGTAACGCGGCAGACGCAGCTGCTTTGGCGGCAGCACGAGCCTGGGGCGACTCCATCGAGTCGACCTACGGAAACGCCGTGGACGCCACCAGCGAGGACGATCTTTGGAGCAATGCCGGCAGAGGACTCGGATCCTTCGCCGGTCCAGGAGCCAAGCGAGCAGCGGAGCGCTATGCCTCGATGGACGGGGCCACGCTCACGGCATACTCCGTGGACACAGCGCGCGGCACCGTCACCGTATCCGTCCGTACGAACTCCGCCGTAACTGGTACTAACCAGCGGCTCACCGCAACCTCGACTGCGAAGATCGAGCTTGAGGATGGTGCATGCCTTAGCAGCGGCCAGGTAGGTTTCGAGATCAATGGAAAGTGCGTGACCAGGCGTCCGCAGGCCAAGACCCCTCATCAGAAGAAGGATGCCAAGCCGGCTCCCTTCAAGGCGCCTTCGGGGATGAGCAAGAAGGCCAAGGTCTCCACCCGCCTAGTGTCAGCCTGAGCTCTGGACTCCAGAGCAGCGGGCCATCGTCCCGAAGGCGCTATGACCTGCCCTGAGAGAGACCGATCTCCACAAACGTTGGCGCTGGCGCATATCTGTCCGTAAAGTCTCAGATAGATAACGGTATCGACCCCGATGACACCGCTCTGCACCTGTCGCCTCACCGAAAGGACGCACTCCGTGCGCCGCCGTTCCCACATTCCCCAACTGGCAAGGGCAGTCGCCCTCACACTGTTCGTCGGTATCTCAGTCAGTACCGTCCAACCGGCTGCCGCAGTCCTCAACTCAGGGGCGAAACAGAGCATCAGCACCACACGGTCACTGTCCAGTGGATACAGCGCGAAAGGTTCCGGGACCAACCCGGTGACCACGCAGGTCACTGACGCACGGGCTGAGCGAGCAACGTCCCAGTGCTCCAGCCAACGTTCCTGCCCATCGTCCTCACCACCGGGGACCAAGCAGGCGGAGAATGCGGGGGCCGGCCGAGTCAAGCACTCTCACCCTTCTGCGGCAACGCAACCCGACTCCACGGTCGAGTCATCAGCGGGACGGCTGACGGTCGGCAAGACGTCGTCGGGCAACGCCCCCGACAACGCAGCAGCGTCCCAGTCCTCGGTCACGTACCCGATCCTGACAATTGGCGGCAACATCACGTACCGCCGGACAACCTCTGCAGAGCCCGATGGAACCGGCGCGGTCAACCACACGCTCTCCTACAAGGCCGACGTCCCGGTTCCAGAGCACAGCCAGGAAGTCGACTCGGCATGGAACAGCTTCGGCATCGCCTCTCCCCCCGCGGGTCAGCGTATCTGCCTGGGTAACGTCGCTCTCTCCTATGATTCCGGGGGCGACCTCGACAAGATGACCTTCACTCATGTCACCGAGGGATCTGCCAACGGCAGCATCTCTGGAGTCTCTGCGGGCACGGCAGTCACGACGGTGGTCACCACAACACTTGACGTCTCAGTACTCAGCGGATCCGATCGCGATCTCGCCACCAGCTACGCCACAACCGTCCTGCTCTCGTCGGGCACAGTCAACGTCCCCGCAGCCTCATTGTCCGTAGGTGATCCACCGAGTTCCTCCGCTAGTGACACATTCGCCGCAGTCCTTGCTACCAAAGCGAGCACCAAGCAGCTCGTTGTCAACGGCGCAGCGATCACTGATAACGGCGGCGTTGATGCTCTCTCCGGTTCCTGGAGCACTGACAAGCTCACGAAAGACCGGAAGCAGTTGGCAAGTCAAACCCACTAGCCGATTCCTCTTTGAGACGCCCGACGATAACGCGAGGACAGTGCATGAAGACTCCTGCAAGAGCGACTGCTGCTGCGGTGGTGATAGGCGCCGCGGCCGCGCTGAGTGCCTGTGGCCAGAGCGGCGCCTCGGACTCCAGCGCCGCACCAACCGCCACCTCCGTTTCAGCATCCCAATCGACGGCATCAGACGGCTCGGCCGTGACGTCATCGAACATGATGCTTCTTCCTCAAGGCAGTCTCATGCTCCAGGTGCCCGCGGACGCCATCACGGAGGCCACCACAACCTACGACGACGGCATGCAACAGACCTACTACGACAGCAGAGGCAGCATTCCTCTGACGGTTGTCGTCGAGTACTACGCCGCCGGCGCCAAACCAGCGGCAAGCATCCTGTCCGCAGAGCGGCAAGCGCTGGCTGCCCAGTCCATTCAACCGAAGATCACTCCCACTGAGGTTCCTGGAGGAACCGGAGGAAACCGTCTGGACTGGCAGGTCAAGACGATCCCACCATGGCTGCAGGACCGTAAGACCGCCGAGGTTCCCATCACGTGCTCGGGGATCATCGTCGATGGCCCAGGTGGAGAGAGCTACGGCGTCTACGTCTTCGCAGACCCCAAGAACAAGGAGAGCCTGGACCGTATGTCTTCCGTCCTCTCATCGTTGACGGTGAATGCCTCATGAAGCGCCGTCTCCTCATGGCCGCAGGCGGGATCGCCTCGTTGAGTGCGGTCGCCTCATGCAACAGGTCACCAGATAAGACACCCGTTTCAGGAATGACCTCGGTCGGGGATGTGGAGCAACCGCATTCCCCGTCCAAGAGTCCACAAGACGCTCCCCAGGACTGGACCGGCATTAACTTCTCCGGAATCTCCCTCAGTCTGCTCACCTCCCTCAAGGGACCTACTCGGCGCGGTGGGTGGGCCCCGTACACCGTCTCCTATGACAAGCAGGGTTCCAGCAACGACATCGAGCATCGGGTTCTGCTCTCCGGCGTCGACGCCAGCACCACCGCCGACGGCATCAGACAAACCATCAACCTCATGAGCTCCTACCTCTTCGAGAACTACTCGGAGATCGGCCGGACCTCCTGGGAGGCCAGCGGGGATAAGCCCGCCACCGAGAGAATCGCCTTCTACTGGGGCCCTACAGCATCCTGGCTGGGGTGGACCTGGCTGCTCGCCTCAAAGGTGGGAACCGGCACCGTCACTCTCCTGAGTAGCACCCCGGATGACGGCCTTCGCAACGGCATTGAGAACTCTCTGATCCTGACGAGGCGGCAACAATGACCATCCAACGACGACGCGCTCTTCTGACAGCCTCGACGGTTGGCACCGCAGCTCTTCTTGCCAGTTGCTCCTTCGCAAAGCATCCAGGTCCGGGGGGCGACTGGGACCGCCTTGAGGACGGCGGCCTACTTCTCGCCGTGCCCAAGGGCTGGGATCGGTCGGTGGCTAAGTCCGGCATCTGGGGTACCACGTGGACCGACCCGTCAGACAAGTCGGCCATCCTCATGACGGCCCAGTCCATTGAGACAACGGATGCTTATCAGGCACTGAACCTCGCGATGAACGCAGCCCGAGCCGTCACCCGCGGATATGAGCCCGTTGGCTCTCGAACAGCCATCACTAACGGATCCATCATCCTGGCGCAGCAGCAGTACCAGATCACCTGGCCCTACCAGAAGAAGGGTTCCCTCTGGGCCATCAGCCAGAAGTCGAAGATCTGCCTCGTGGACTTCTCAGGAGAGAAGATCACCAGTGATCAGGTCTCGACCGTGGGCCAGTGGATCGAGCTGCGTTGACTGTTCGAGGTGCCCCGCCTCACCCCCAGCGCACGTCCACGTGGCGGTTGGCGGCCTTGCCGGCCTCATTGACACTGCCGTCCGCATTGGTCTCGGAGGCCACCGGCTCACTCTCTCCCTTGCCGGAGGACTGGACATTCAGGGATGGGACCTTGGAGGTCAGATAGTCCGCGACCGCCTTCGCTCGCTGCTCGGAGAGCGTCTGGTTATGAGCGTCGTCGGCAACGGAATCCGTATGCCCCACCACGGTGACCGTGGCCGGCGGCTTGCCGTTCCAGCGCTTGACGATTTCGTCGAGCACCTGCTTGGCGCGGTCGGTCAGCGCGGCCGAGTCGACATCAAAGGTGACATCACCAGACAATGAGGCCACAGTCGTCTTCCCATCCGAGGAGTAGGTGACCGCGCTGTCCGAGCTGCTCGAGCGCGACACCGGGATGATGACGCGGTCCACGGTCTGGACCACCCGAGGATTGCCCGGCCCCGCGCTGCTCGGCTGCTTGACGATCGTTGACGGATCGGCTGTGGCGCTGTCGCTCGAAGCCGCCTCCGGGCGGCCCGCTTGCGGTACAGGTAGGGCCACAGCTCCAGCTGAAACCGACCACGATGCTGCGCACACGGCGACAGCCGCCGCGGCACGCACCCCAGGCCGAGGGCGACACTTCGCAGCCCTTGCCCATGCTTCATGCGCCTGCTGCCTCATCGGGCCACCGCCACGTTGTTGAAGGTTCCGCCGTTCGGAATGGTGACGGTGACGCTCTTGGCGTCCGCCGGGACACCGGAGAAGGTCGCCTGGAGCGCGATCGTCTGACCGGGTTTGACGTACTCCGCGAGGTCGTTGGAGCACAGGCAACCCCCTTGGGAGTCGTAGGAGACCCGGTAAATGTTTGAGGAGGACGGCTCAATGAGCGTCAGGCCGTCGGCGTTGTTCGTACTCCCTCCCGGGCTCGCCTTTCCGC